>OGFF01000856.1_pt1 | contig 37449 bp, 27 predicted proteins | sample 1570751 | NCBI WGS metagenome assembly OGFF01 (sample SAMEA2581951, study PRJEB24529) | metagenome | biome: Human gut stool | place: China | collected 2011 | reverse complement strand
TACACGTCTCACGACACCAGATCCTAAGTCTGGCGCGGCTACCAATTACGCCACAGCCGCATGTGTAGCTTTTTTGTTTAGCGGTGCAAAGATAGGAAGATTTTCTGATTTGGCAAATAATTCGGCAATAAAGTTATTCACTTAAGATTTCGAATGCCTTTTCAATCAGTGGATCTTTCTTTTGTGATTCTATGTCACCCTGCTCTATCCCTTCTTCCAGAATCTTATCCATGTTTACGTATACATCAGGTTTTATTCCATCTTCCAATGACTTTCCATACTTATCAAAGTGGGGGCTGGCAGAGAAGCGGACGCTCCAGCCATTGGGTAATTCTGATGAAAATGGCAGCCCTGATCCACCACCAGTCTGATCGCCCAGCTGGATGATTCTTTTATCCTCGTTATCATTGTTTAAACTGCGCATTATGTTAACAAAATCATTTGTGGCACTATAACATCGACGATTGGTTAGTATCACGACCTTTTTTTGCCAACGAATACTGTTGGAGGGTTCTAAATAAATGGGTTCCATCTCTGAGAAATCATTGTGTCCCGGACCTGTCTTATGTTGGATATATCCTGTTAATGCCAGTTTGTCAGTGAACCGGGCAGCTATGCGTGAAGAATTGGTCAGATTACCTCCTCCGTTATCACGGACATCGATAATTAGTCCATTGCAGATTTGTAAATAGTAAAGGACCTCATCCAAATTGCCATCTCCAACTCCGGCACTGAAACTTTCATAACGTATGTATCCTATGTTATTGTCGAATATTTTATATTTAAGACCAGCGGATGTGCGATAGCCTGAATTGGCACTACCCAGATAATAGTTATAAAGAATATCTTCTCTATAATTCCAAGGGTAGCCCTGATACCATGCATCGTAATAAGAAATACGACTGGCAGAAGATAGATTGACATGCCCGTCTTTCAAGATATAAAGCATTTGGCTTAGGATGTCGAACAGGTCATCATTGGACATCGACGGAATAATCAGTTTGCTGTATTCGTCATGAACAGCATCCCAGTCAATACCTTTCGTATCCAGGAAACAATACTGTTCGTCAATGATCTTCCATAGTTGTTCGAAATTACCTCTGGGATCATTGGCGTAGTCATCTTCCCCAATGCAACCAGTCAGCACCGGAAGGCAGCAGAGCAGCCAAAGTATTTGTCTAATCTTATTTCTCATCATTAATTGATCTCTCACTTGAAGTTTCAACATTAAATTTTGTTCTCTTAGTAAGCTCTAACCGATGAAGGAAGAGCGGTTCCTTTCTTATTTCGGATACGGTATAGGTCTTTCACAAATCCTACCATGAATACGTGTGAGTAGGTATGTGTCTTGATATTGTTAACGTTGGATTGCTGCAAATCAGCCAGGTAGCTGAAGCGCATTTTGGTATATCCTATCGGCAGGTCGACGGAAAGCATCTGTCGCAACGAAGGTTGATTGTGCAGGGAGGTAAATTTTATTACTCCACTCGAATTTCCCAAAGAGAATATCTCGTAATAAGATTGTCCGTAGTGGGGAGAGAACATCACTCCCATAACCGGCAGATTGACCTGATAACGAAGCACCATCGGATACCGTTTGATTTTCAGGTGCCAAATAGCCATTCCGGAGGCATCCAGATTGACGTATGCCCGTGCGGATGCCGGATTGTTGGTGTTCCGGAGATTATAGACAAAGCCTCCGTTGACATCTATCAATCCTCCGGCTAATAATTTGAAATTATCTGTCAGGCGGAACTGGTAATGTAATCCATAGTTCCAGTTGACTAATCCGGAGAAAGTGTTATTGTTATCGGCCCGGTTGTGCGTATAGCTGATGTTTGCCTGAAAGAAGTTCTGCACAGATACATTTCCATCAAACAACTTGGTCATCCGAATCAATTCACGGGAAACACGGAAGTCGATTCCTTTGTATTCCTGCGGTGAAAGATAGGTGTCGAAAACGTTAGTAAATCCGATACCATACATGGTGGCACGTGTTACATACCGATGGGCTTGCAGACTGTCGATCTGCGCTTGTAATCTTGTGCAAAGGGCGAACAGGATGCAACCTGTCAGCCCCAGATATATTAGTTTTTTCTTCATCAGAATAATTTCATCTGCCCGGTGATTTCATCAATAATATCGCCTTCGCTTTTGCCGCTGTCCGGATCCAGATTTTCCGGCTCCTCTTCAGGAACTTCCTGTTGTTCTTGTGAGGGTTCGGGGAAGCGAGTTGGTTCAAGCTCATTGATCGTCTCCACTGCATAGGTAGTGATACGTTTTCCCTTGGCTTTGAAACCTTTGACAGCAATGAATTCATCCGCATCGATATTCAACGGATCACGGAAATTGTCGTGTCCGCCAAATATGACTTCCAGACGAGGATAGTACTCGTCGGTCAGCAGGATCAGACGGTTGTTCTTATTTTCTCCCAAGTAGTTCTGTTTACGGTTGGAGGCCTCAAAACAGAAACGTTTCAGATACGGATAATTCTGTTGGTCGGCATCGTAAAGCGCGGCAGTCCATATCTTGTTAGGATCAAACTTCTCCACGATGCTTACATTATCTTCATAGTGGTTGCTCAAGTCGAAGTTGGTAGTATAGAAATCACCGTTGTTCAGAACAATCAATATGCTGTCGTCGCTTTGGAATTCACCCAGATATTCACCTCGTCCGTCATAGTTGAGGCGGAGTATGTCACGGTCAAACCATACTTTACGTCCACCGAGCGTGGAACCTCCTTTTTGTTTAAGGGATATCTTATGTACCGGCAAACGGGTAAGAATCACGCCTCGTGCCTGACGTCCCTTGATGCTGACCTCACTGAAATCATGCTCGAAAATGATACGGCGTACACGCGGATTCGGTTTCAGTGTCACCTTGATGATTTCGGCTTCTCCATTCGGGTTGGCGCTGAAATAGGTAATCCGTGATTCGGGAGTTCCCTGTGTGACATCATATTCGCGGTCGCGAACTACAGAGGTCACGGCGAAACGTTTTACGTATGTCGTTCCTTCTTTTCCGTCGCGGTAGGCTACATTGTAGATCGTACGTTTATCGTTCTTCTTGAATACATTGACATAGAGAACGTTTTTGCCGACGAATTTCTTGTCGGCAACAGGAGTAACGATATACTTACCGTCGCGGAAGAAGATAATGACATCATCGATATCCGAACAACATGCTACGAACTCGTCTTTTTTCAAGGCTGTTCCGATAAATCCTTCTTCGCGGTTGATATAAAGTTTTTCGTTTGCTTCTACTACTTTGGCAGCTTCGATGGTGTCGAAGTTACGCAGTTCCGTACGGCGCGGGAAGTTCTTGCCGTATTTGTTTTTCAACATCTGATACCAGTTGACGGTATAATCTACGATGTGAGCCAGATGATTATCAATCTCGGCCACTTCTTCTTTCATCCTGGCAATTAGTTCATCCGCTTTATCCGAATTGAATTTCAGAATACGTCCCATTTTGATTTCCATCAGTTTGAGAATATCCTCTTTGGTTACTTCGCGGATAAACTTCGGGTAATAAGGCGTCAGGCGTTCGTCAATATGTGCACAAGCTGCGTCCATATCTTTGGATTGCTCGAACTCTTTGTCCTTATAGATGCGTTCTTCGATAAATATCTTTTCGAGCGAAGCAAAGTGCAATGCTTCCAGTATTTCGTTTTTCTTGATTTCCAGCTCCTGCTTTAGCAAATCCAGCGTGTTGTCTGCCGACTTTCTCAAGACTTTGCTGACAGTGAGGAAATGAGGTTTGCTGTCATCAATCACGCAGCAGTTGGGTGAGATACTTACTTCGCAATCGGTGAATGCGTACAATGCATCGATTGTTTTGTCCGATGATGTACCTGGTGCCAGATGCACTAATATTTCTACGTTGGCAGCTGTGTTGTCATCTACCTTGCGAATTTTGATTTTTCCTTTATCAACAGCTTTCAGGATAGAGTCGATCACTGTTGAAGTGGTTTTCCCATAAGGGATCTCTGTGATTGCAAGCGTTTTGTTATCAATCTTGTTGATCTTGGCACGTACTTTCACTGCTCCGCCACGTTCTCCGTCGTTGTATTTGGCTACATCAATCGAGCCGCCTGTCTGGAAATCGGGATACAGTTGGAATTCTTCCCCACGCAGATAGCTGATGGAAGCATCACAAAGTTCGTTGAAGTTATGCGGCAATATCTTGGAAGAAAGTCCAACGGCGATACCTTCCACTCCCTGCGCCAGTAATAACGGGAATTTCACAGGAAGAGTGACTGGTTCCTTATTTCGTCCGTCGTATGACAATTTCCATTCGGTAGTTTTGGGATTGAAGACAACATCCAGCGCAAACTTGGATAAACGCGCCTCGATATAACGGGGAGCAGCCGCACCGTCTCCGGTGAGAATATTACCCCAGTTACCCTGACAGTCAATTAACAGGTCTTTCTGTCCCAACTGTACCAAGGCATCCCCGATAGAAGCATCCCCATGCGGGTGGAACTGCATGGTGTGTCCCACAATATTTGCCACTTTGTTATACCGCCCGTCATCCAGACGTTTCATAGAATGCAGGATACGACGTTGCACAGGCTTTAAACCGTCATTGATGTGGGGTACGGCACGTTCCAGAATAACATATGAAGCATAGTCCAGAAACCAATTCTGGTACATGCCTGTTAACTGATGTTTTACGCTTTCGTCCCGCGCGTCCGCCGGTTTGTAGTCTGAATGTTCTTCCGTTATCTCGTTGATTTCGTCACTCATAAAATTCGTATATACTATAATTTTAACGCATACGCACGCAAAAATACAAAAATAAAAGAGATTTCGATGAAAAACGGTGAATATTCCGTGTGTTAAAAGGGTATAAATCAGCTTTACGGAAGGAAAACAGAAAGGCATATCCTATCAAAGATATGCCTTTCTGTAAAATTATAACCTGATGAAAAAACGAGAAATAGGGACATGCTTTAAACCCGTATTTCCCAACCTTTTTCGTACTCTCTTCCCCAAAGCTTATTGGCTTCCAAATCGTTAAGAATTCGTCCGCTTCCCGGATCAATCTGTAATGAATGTCCAACACGTTGGGCAATGTTACCTAATTGTACCAACTGGGTACTGATACAGGCATCTACAATTCCGGAATTTAACTTTGTTCCTTTACGAATGGCATCAAACCAGTTTCGGAAGTGGAAGGCATCCAGTTTTTCGGATGGATTCAACAGATTGCCGGTCTCAAATTTTAAATCACTTTTTACCTCTTTAATCGTTTTACCTTTTAAATCTGCAATTTTATATTCATTGCCACCGCCAATGAAGAGAGTTCCGGTTTCTCCATAAAATGCGGTTCCTACTCCATATCCGTCTACCGGCATCGTATTACAACTACGTCCTTCCCATGAAAAAGATGCTTCGTCACCAAATTGGAAGGTGATAAGTTGTGTGTCAGGAGTTTGCCAGTCGTCCTGAAAACGATACCGACCTCCGATAGAATCAACCTTTGTAGGATAATCTACACCCAATCCCCAGCGGAGTATATCAACAAAGTGAGTTCCATTGTTGAGCGCTTCACCTGTTCCCCAATTCCAGAACCAATGCCAGTTATAATGGATGAAATTATCTTTGAAATCAGCAACACGTGGGGCAGGACCTTGCCATAAATCCCAATCCAGATAATCAGGTACAGGAACAACTTTCCCTGTTCCAATGGAAGGGCGATTATTGACATACCAAGATTTGGCATATCTCACTTTTCCGATAGAACCGGATTTTATTTCTTCCATAGCTTTAATTACATTGGGAAAGGAACGGCGTTGGTTACCCACTTGAACAATCCGGTTATATTTCAAAGCGGCTCGAACCAACATTTCATTTTCTGCCGGATTATGACTGGTCGGTTTTTCCAGATAAACATGCTTTCCGGCCTGCATAGCCATAATGGCTGCTTTGGCATGCCAATGGTCAGGGGTGGCAATCACCACTGCTTCAAAATCGTTCGACTCTAACATCTTACGAATGTCTTTTTCTCCTTTGGGAGTACGTCCGGTAATTTTGTGGATAGCAGCCTGACATTTTTCTAATGCTCTTGAGTCTACATCACAAATGTAAGTTACTTCACAATCTGGAAGTTTGGCAAATCCTTGCGCTAGGGCCTTACCTCTCGAATTCACTCCAATGACTCCGATACGTATTTTTTCGTTAGCTCCCAGAATATCTTGATAACGGCTTGAACCGAATCCTGGAAGTATGCTTCCTAATGAAAGTGCAGCTGTACCTGCTACTGTTTTTTTGATAAAATCTCTTCTTGTTGTCATAGTATCTATTTTTCTCCAAAATTAGGTTGTTATTAGAATATGTGAATGAGCTTTTCCGTCAATTCTCCTTCAAAAAACGTAAATCTCTTATTTTTTTCTTCGGAAAAGGTGACTCAAGAATATCAGGATTCCTCGGGGAATCCATAAGATAAGATAGATGAAAAAACTAATCACGATGACATACCCGATTTGGGATATTATTTCAATCCATGGGCGGGAATAGATAATGATTGCAATTACATTGATGATAAATGCAAGCAGGAAACTTAGAAGATAGATATTCCTTTCTTGTTTCAGTTTTTTTGATGTGATAATAATATCTTTCATGGCTTAGAATTTCATATAGGGTATTTTATATTCGTCGGGGAAGAGGATATGGCGTTGTTCATCCATTGCCTGATTTCCAAGTAAACAAAGAACCGTTGAACAATATGCTTCTTCCACTACATTCTGTGCTTTCTCTCCGGTGATACACGACTGGCAGAAAGAAGACAGGATAATGTCCGAACCGTCTTTGTCTGCTCCGATCATACTCAATCCACTGTTTACGTGGATATCTCCATCAATGATAAAGTGTGGTGTGTACTCCATTTTTGTTTCCGGTCGCCAACTGGGACCTGCTGTCGGGATGGCGGCAAAGACCTTGTCTTTTACCTGGTCAATCAGTTGCCGGATACCCGAAGTTGAATGATCTTCTTCCAGATAATAAATACCTTTTGCCATTTCCATGGTTCCTTTACTTCCCAGAATCTGGTCTTCCATTCCGTTGAACTTGTTGGAAATCAATGATTCGTATGCGATCTTAACTCCATCCGAGTATCTGTAAGTGACATTGACGCTATCATAAACTTCTCGTCCGTCTTTCCAGTATACAATGTCACCCATTCCCATAATGGATTCCGGCATTTTTTGGGCTGCCCAGTTACAAACTTCCAACTGATGGCATGCTAATTCCGTCATTAATCCTCCGGAGCTCTCTTTGTATAATCTCCAATTAATTTTGCGTTCCAGCTCTGGTGAAGGAACCGGACGACGCCAGTCTGCATTACGGAACCAGTGACAGCGAAGACCTACCACATCTCCGATGAGACCGGAATGGATCATCTGCATTCCCTTGATGTACTTCTCGTCATACATTCGCTGCATACAAAAGTAGAGGACTTTGTCTGACTGGTTGTAAGTGTCATAGATAGCCTTGCACTCGTCAAGGGTACGTGCCATTGCTTTCTCGCAAAAGACATGTTTGCCGGCAGCTAATGCGTCCAATACAATAGGTGCATGCCAGTTTAATGGTGTGGATATGATGACTCCATCGATGTCTTTCGATTCCAGTAGTTTGCGGTAATCCGTATATGACTTAGCATCCGGACAAAGTTCCAATGCTTGTTGAAGATTGGGGGCATAATTATCACATACGGCAACAATTTGTGCATGAGGTATTTCTTTGAGGTTATGGATGTGGTATTGTCCTCTGGACCCGGTACCAATCAAAGCGATTCGTGCTTTCTCATGCTTGATCTCTTGTAGTTTCTCCGGAGTACAGGAAGTCAGCCAAGGAGTGGTCGCCAATAATGCGGTTCCTCCGGCAACATATCCCAGGCTTTTGATGAATTGTCTGAGTCCTAAGTCTACTCCTTTTTCTTTATGTTCTTTCATATCATAAATTGTATAGGGTTGCTTGTATATTATTGAACTTTTCTGAAATCTTTTTTTGTTCCTGTTCATTGGCAATCATCCAGACTGTACTAAGAACTTCGGCTTCCAACGGATCGGGGGACAGGATAGAACTTGCTTTTCGTTGTTCATTAAATATGCCTGTAAGCGGATTCATAATGTGTCCGGTATATTGTAACGTATTGCCGGAAGTGGATAATGCTGTATCCTGCAGATCGAATTCTTTTAGAAGAGACTGATTGTACGGGTTCAGAAAACTGACTTTCCAACAATCTCCATAAGGATGATGTCCTATACCCAGGATCGAACTGTTTCCAAAATTAGCAAATGCATCACTAATATTCTCCTGTTCAATGAATTTTCTTATTTTCTTCAAAGCATATCCTTTAGCAAAACCTCCAAAATCAAGTGAAATATCAGGAGATGTAAAGGAGATATATGAATGTTCATGAAGTTGTATTCTGGAGAAATCTTTTAATGTAATGTCGAATAAGTGTGAAGTGGTCTGATAATAGTATGAGCAAAGCTGTAAGATTGATTTCAGCTCTTTACTGATTTGAATCTTGCTTTGAGAAGCATGATTATTAATCTTGGAAACTTCACTATGAGGATCAAAACGATTTAATATTTTATCCAATCGCTCCAGCTCATAGGCGATATCTGCCCAAAGTGTATTCAATCGGTCGATATCGGAATGAATGAGCAGGATATCGAATCGGGTCCCCATGATATGAGGAATGAAGCCATGAAACATGGCTTCATTTTTATAATATTTGCATCTTGTTTCTAACACCTATTGTTTTGTTTATTTGTTTCCTTTCTTTGCCATTTCTACAGCAGTAGTAGTAATGTAATATTTAGCTAGTGTATTTTCATTTTCCCATTCCGGCATATCCTGATTGTGTACATAATGCAGGAAAGCCTTTGCCACTTTGCTGAAATGTTCTTCGTGTCCTAATCGTTTTTCCTGTGGTATGTCAATCAGATAAGTTCCATTCTTTTTGTTTTTGACAGATAAGAACGGATAAGTTATTTGAAGCTGTTCCACTGTTTTTTGCAATTGAGCTTCAAATGTCCGATTGTCAATGTCCGGTTCTTTCTGTATATATAGCTCTTTTACAAATCCATTTTTTTCATCCTGAACGATTTTTAAAGTGGCTTTACTTCCTTTCTTTATGGAAGTAAATGTATCTCCTCCGTTAGTGGGTGGAGTATAATTCCATGTGACTTTCATTCCTATACAAATCCCTTTAACGGTATAGTTGAGACTTCCGTTTGCCATCACTTCCAATACATCGTTTTTTATGTATCGATTAAGATAAGCGGGAAAAGAATCGACTTGTGTCGATTGACTGAACTCTGCTAATGTAATTGGAGTTGGCCAGTGTTTGGCGGCATTCACGGTGACATCCGATTGATAATGAATCGTTTTATCAGGAAAACATTGCCAGTTGATAAGATCGATCAGATGTGTTGTAACATCTGCAATCCCTTCTCCTTGTTGCTCTACATCATAATACCATGCCGGGCGAATTAATGGCTTGCCAGAAACTGTCTTGAAAAAATGATGCACGCTTTCCATTATGACAGATGGATTGTCCGGTGAACCTTTTTGTAAATCTCCGAATAATTCCGTCTGATGCAAAAGCTCTTTTTCTATGATATTGAGGATATCATAACGTTCCGTCATCAGATCGTATAAAAGAAGATTCTTTTCTTTGGCGAGTTGATAGGCTTCTGTCAATAACTTGAAATCCTGTGGATTGATAGCCAGTGGCTTATCGGCAAGGACATGATATCCGGCTTTGATAGACTCCATGATATAGCGCGTCTTTTTCAGATTGTTTCCGGCCAATACTACTATATTACCTTTATGATCGGCAAGCATTTTCTGGAGATAATCATCTCCGGTATATACTTGTTTTTTCCATGTCGTAGGAGATTCCGCCCGCTGATTATAAGAATCAATGCTTTCCAGATATTGGTTGACGGCTATTCCTTCGGGGGCATATATCCGGATGGTGTCACTGACATCTGTCAATGTCTCTTTTTGAAGTAGGCTGGCATGGAAATGTCCGGGATCGAGTACAATCAGATCTATTTTATGAGATCCGCTTATATCTACTTCATCGGTAGTCTGCCTTTTAGATAAAGAGCATGAGGCAACCACCAATAAAAACACTAAAAATCTAATGTTGTATGCGAGTTTCATCCTTTTATTTCTTATTATAAATCTTGACTAATTTCTGTGCATCTTTCCAGCCTTTCTGATACGCTTCTTTCAGTGTAATAATCTTGCCATTTTGCTCTTTACTCATATTAGAGGCTTTCATAAAAGTGAAAATTTCAATCGTTTCTTCTTTTGAAATAGGTGGAACTCCGGTTTGGAAGAATATTAATATTTGTTCAAGGAGCACTTTATATCCCTGATATCCTCCAACGGCTATTGCGCCTTTCGAGGTAAAGGCTGTCCCTCCGTAAATTTGCGGTCCTTTGGTGATTCCTCGGAATGTGCCGATTCTTCCATCCTTCCAACGTCCCACTACAATATCCCCTTTGTCGGAAGACATGCGATTGACGGATTCGCATCCCATACCCATGACTGTATACAGAGCCTCAATTCCATGGATTCCATAAAAACCGAAATCTGGATGAGTGGGTTCCACTTTATGTGGAGAATAGCAGTCAGCTCCTAAGATTTGTCCTAGTTCACTGTTTCGTAGTTTTTGATTTTGAGGAGTAAACCGCAAGGCAGAGGATGAGAAGATTGGTATATTGTATTTTTCTGCCATCTCATAGATAGCAATGGCATCTTCTAATGTAGCTCCGATAGGCTTGTCTATATAGCATATTTTACCGGCTTTGAAGACCTCCATTGCTTGCTCCAAGTGAAGCCGTCCGTCATTCGTTTCCAGAAGTACGCAATCCACTTTTTCCAATAAGTCTGCTATGGAAGAGGTGATTTCTACTCCTTGTGCCTTTACTTTTTCAATATATCCGGGAATACGTTCATAACTGGATTGAATTGTTTTAGAACCATATGGATAGGCGGCTACTACCCGGAAACCTTTAGAAAATGTTTCGTCCGAGCCGCTATTGATCAATTCAGTAAAAGCGGTAGAATGGGAGGTGTCCAAACCGATAATTCCTATTCTCATTACTTTTTGTGCGTATATACTGGTACTGATCATCAGCAATACAAAGAAAAGAGTGATTCTGTTTTTCATGATTGGTTATAGATTTATCTGTTCTGCACTTTCGGTGTCCAAATATAGCGAAGATTTTTCTTTTCTTCGCAATATACTTGCTGGACATTTTTCTGAAATTTCACCGTAAATGGCTCGATATACCGCATGAGCTTTATTCTTGAAAGGAACAATACAAAACATCCATTCGGCCTTTAGTAAAGCAGGTATTGTTAGTGTCAATGCTTCTTTAGGTACTAAATCTAGTCTTTCGAAGCATTTTTCGTTGACTTGTTGTTGACGGCATACCGGATCGAGTTTTACGATTTTTACCAGTTTGGGATCATTGAAATCAGCTACATCCGGATCATTGAAAGCAATATGCCCGTTTTCTCCGATACCCAGGCAAACAATGTCTACCGGATATTTAGTAAGCAGATCGGCATATCGTTTGCATTCCTCTTCAAGACTCTCTGCGCGTCCATTCAGGTAGTTCACTTTTTTAAAAGGAACTTTGTCAAAGATACGAATACGGAGGAAATGCCCGAAACTCTGTGGCGCGTCCGGATGAATACCTATGTATTCATCCATATGGAAGGCGTTGATTCTGGTCCAATCTATTCGCTTATCATGGATTAGATGATTTAAAAATTCGTCTTGTGAGGGAGCGGCGGCAAAGATCATATTGATTTCAGCCTTTTCTTCCAAGAGCTTGCAGATTCTGTCAGCTACTTCCTTTGCAGCTTCATTGCCCATTTGTTGGAGAGTGGGGTAAATTTTAATGGTTAATAGCTCTTGTTGAAATACTTTGGTTTCAGATTCATTTACTATAGATAACATGGCCTTCTGATATTGTGTTAATAACATTGATTTGATTGTCGAAAATGATAATGTCAGCATCTTTACCTGCTTCAAGAGAACCTTTTGATGAGTCAATGTGTAAAATGCGGGCAGGGGTGAGTGTCATCATGCGGATAGCATCGGTGAGGGGGATGCCAGCTAATTGTACCATGGTTCTAACCAAACGGTCAGTGGTGGCTACACTACCTGCAAAAGCAGAACGATCCGGCATTTTTGCAACGCCATCTTCAATAATAACTTTTTGTCCGTTAGTCAGGCTTCCTAGAATGGACTCTCCATCTGGCATTCCAGCGCCCCGCATAGCATCGGTACAGAGTGCAGTTTTGTCAGGTCCTTTGAATTTATAAACAAATTGAAGGAGTGGCTTGGGGAGATGTATACCGTCAGCGATGATTTCGACTGTTATATCATCAATCAAATAGGCAGCTTCCACTACTCCTGCATGTCGAAAAGCATTTCTACGTGTTACGGATGACATGGCTGAATATAAGTGAGTTATATGGGTATACCCGGCTTTGTTTGCTTTTTCCACCTCTTCATAGGTTGCGTCAGTATGTGCAATGGAAGGGAGGATATGCTGTCTTTGCAGCTCTTCCCCCATTTCGATAGCTCCTTCCAATTCTGGCGCAACGCTCCAGCGTACAATATCCTGTGAGATATTTATAAAATGGTTATATTCTTTCGGGCATGGTTTTTTAAGATAATTAGGGTCTTGTGCTCCACACTGGGAAGGTGAAAAATAAGGACCTTCAAGATGTAGACCTATAAATTTAGCACCTTTATTATTCAGAACTTTCGCTTTTTTATAAATAGTAAAAGTATTCATTAACTCTTCATCGGTGCAGGTCAGAGTTGTAGGCACCATAGCTGTTGTTCCATACTTCGCATGAACTTCCGCTATTCTTAGAAATGCCTCCACTGTTCCGTCCATGAAATCATGTCCGCCACCTCCATGAACATGCATATCGATAAAACCAGGAGATACATATTGTTGTTTGGCATCTATTATTTGATCGTCCGGGTTTATCTCAAGCATTTTGTCGGCAAGGATTTGTTCGATCTTTCCGTTTTTGCAAATCAATGCCTTGCCCGTATCTATGCGATCAGGAAAGATGAGTTGTCCGTTTAGAATGATTAGTCTCTTCATTTTATATTGTTTGAGGTTTATTCATTTGTTTTTTATCTCCATGAAGTGATTTTGTGTCCTTTGACAGCAAAGAATGCAAGATAAAGGAAGCAGGGGATTAATACCCAATAGCCGATACGTAAATCGTATATTTCAGCAAAGTGACCATAAATTAACGGAAGGATTGCATTTCCGCAGAGTCCCATGATTAACAGTGAGGAACCTGTTTTGGTAAACTTTCCCAGGCCATGAATGGATAACGGCCAGATACCTGCATAAATCAGTGCATTTGGAAAACCTAATGCATTGAGAAAAAAGATGGAGGCATTGGCTTGATGGCCGAAAAGGGTTACATTAAAGTCGGCAAATACAACTCCGAATGAAAGGAATAATCCTAGTACTGTACATATAGTCAGTGCATTTTTCTGTGAGATATATTTAGGAATTACGATGATTCCCAATATATAACCGATCATCGTACATGCCAGAGTATATGAGGGAAATGCTTTTGCCTCCAATAGATCCATACCCATGGAATTGGCATAATTGATGATGGTATCAATGGCTATCACTTGTGTTCCTACGTGAAAGAAAATAGCCAATGCGCCTAAAATAAGGTATGGAAAACCAAAAATGTTTTTCTGATTACTATGACCGCTTTCTTTGTCATCTGTCGCATTTTGTTCATCCGTATTAATTTCAGGTAAGACAGAATATCGAATGACGATGCCTGCTAATAAAAGTAGTATTCCTAGTATAGTGTACGGAACGATGACACGTTGTATCAGTTCGTCAAGCATAACACTTTGGGTTATTGTATCCAGTGTACCCGATTCTATCAGGGCAAAAAGTTCGCTGTCATCAGCTTTTAGAATCAATGCAGCGAAAATGAGAGGAGAGATAATTCCGGCAAACTTGTTACATATACCCATGATACTGATACGACGGGCAGCACTGTCAATCGGACCAATAATGGTTACGTACGGATTAGCTGCCGTTTGCAGGATTGCCAGACCTGTTCCTATGGAGAACAAACCGATCAGGAAAATTTCGAATTGTCGTGCTAAAGCGGCTGGAACAAATATGAAGGCTCCTAATGCGGTTAACATAAAGCCATACATGATTCCTCGTTTGAAGCCTACTTTCTTTAATAGTATTCCTGACGGAACAGCCATTACAAAATAGGCAATGTAGAAAGCAAATGCTACAAAGTAGGATTCGAAATGTGTAAGTTCGCAGGATATACGGAAATAAGGAATGAGTATGGAGTTGACCCAGGATACAAATCCAAAGATAAAGAACATTCCGGCTAAAATGGCTATTGAGATGTAGTAGGTCTTTTTTTCGTTTGATAGGTTCTTATTTTTCATAGTAACTGTGTTCTATTGAGTAATTATTTAAAGCAAAAGTATGCTTTCTTTGGTTTATGGATTGATGAAAAAACGAAAAATCATATTCAAAAAACGTATTCTTATCAAGTATTATTTTATAAAATCATTCTGTAGCTCTTTGTATATGCTTTTCATCTGCCAGGCATCCATACTAATAAGAGTAGCATCTCTTCCCTGTGATTTTAGAGAAATCCCTATACTTTCTTTTTTGCCCGGATAAACTCGGGTTGTTACTACTTGTTTGTCATTAACAAAGATTTCAATAATACTTTTGTCTATAAATATATGTAACTTAAGCGTTTCGTTCGGCTTAAGATATACAGGAGCAAGTTCTGGTGCTCTGGATATTACATCCGGGAGTATGGAAGAGTGGGCGGTTTCAAGTGAAATCAAACCCCATCTTTGATTTTTCAGTGCAGGATTTGTTCTGACTAAGTCAACTCCTCTATCCTTGAAAAATTTGATAGAAGTAAATTCCTCTTTATCAGGTGAACGTAGAACATTCATTTCTATCATTGGTGAAGATTTTATATTGATTTCAGCTTTGATTTCAAGTGCATTTCCCTGTATATTATCGATTATGATTTCTTTGTTTGCCGGTAGATGGGTCTTATCTATATGTTGATGGTGGGTACGGAGTGATTTATAATCTCCATAAGGTTGTATGTTGATTGTGTCACATTTGTCTAATGTGAGTTTTCTCGGAAGTGTTGTAATACCTCTCCAGCCGGGAGATTTTTTGCCTGTATGCATGTTATGTATAACTATGACTCCTCCTTTGCCATCACTTGTTGCGCTTGGAGCATGTACTCCTCCGGGGAGAAAAGACATGAAGTTAAAACGTCCGTGAAATGTTGGATAAAAACAATGTTCTTCTTTATTGTAGTCTCCTAATAAATACTGGCTACCGGTTGTGTGGCTAAAAAATAAAAAGATATATCTGTTTCCTATTGGCCAAAAGTATGGGCATGAAGCATCCTCTCCTGGTGGTAAGAAACATTCATTTTTCATGAAGTTATGTTCGTATTTCCAGTTTTTTAAGTCTTTTGAAGAGAAAAGAGAAGTTGATCGCATCGCTTTGTTACCGGGACCTGTATTTGTTCGTCCTCCCGTCACGGCATAGTATATGCTGTCTTCTTTCCAAATGGCAGGGTCAAACACATAGTATGGCAAAGTCTCTCCTGATTTTACTCTTGGAATAGCCGGTGTTGCTACCTTTTCCCAGTTTAGTAATAACGGATCGCTGGATGTAGCCACAATATCTCCTATGTCAACTCCATAATACATAGCTATGACTTTGTCTTTTTCGGCTAGGGTGGCACCGGAATAACACATGTTTTCCGGGCTGGGATATAAAGCTATGGGCAGATCTTTCCAGTGAATTAAATCATGACTGACTGCATGTCCCCAGTGTTGTCTAAAATCTTTAGAGGGCAAATATTGATAAAATAAATGCCAATTCCCTTGCCAATAGCATAAACCGTTAGGATCGTGCAAAATACTTTCCGGACTAGAAAAGTGATAGATTGGTCTGTAGGGGTTGTTCTTCCATTTTTCCCGACATTCGTTTAAATATTGTACGAAAGAATCTTTTTCCAGTTCTCTTAATTGATCTTTAAGATTGCTGGAAAAGTTTTTTTGTAATATCTTTGATTTGGGATAAGATGCTTGTTGAGCATAACATCCTATTGCAAGGAATATCGTACAAAATAGAAACGTGTAAATATTAATTTTGTTCATTTTTTTGATTGTTGATTTTATCTAACTGGTTCTCCGGTCTCTTTAGGGGTAAAAGGATCTGAATAGTAGATATGATCTTTCTTATATAAATTAAATTGTTTTTTTAGACGTATATTGAAAGAATTGATATTCTTATTCTTTTCTTTTGTCCATGCATTTTCAGCTAGTGCTGCCATCCGAGGAAATAGCATATAATCGAGTCTGTCCTCTGTTTCAATACGCTCTGTCCATAGATTAGCTTGTATTCCTAGTATGTTACAATTTTTAGGATATTTGACTGGTATATCTTGTGGGCTGAAAGAATATACTTTTTGATAAGAATTGTATGAAAATTTTCTCCAGTCAACCCCATGTACTTGTAAAGTGTCTTGTGCATAATCAAGATACATTGGTAATCGTGGACATAATACAATATTAAATTTTCTATCTAATGATTTCTGGAGTTGTTCAGGTCTATTCTGTCTCCAGAAAAATACGATGGTATGTTCAGGAGATAATTGGGAATCAGCTACTTCGTCCCAAGCTGCAACTTTGTTATGAATAAGCAGAAGAGAATCAGCCATCCTTTGGAAAAAGTAATTTTCTACGTCTTTTAAATTCTTCATTTTTTCATGTTTCATCAAGTCTTGGATATCCTTGTTAGTATTCCAATCCTGATTGCCATAATGTACTTCATCTCCTCCAAGGTGGATTACTTGCGAGGGGAACAGCGCATCTACTTCTTTTAGGATGTCCGTTAAATAAGTGTATACGGAATCTTTCCCGGGGTTAAAGGTATATCCAGGATATTTAGGAGAACCGCCACCGCTAAATTCTGGATATGCTTTAGAAGCAGCAGATGCATGTCCCGGCATATCGATTTCAGGTATAATGTGGATGTTTCGTTCTAGAGCATAAGTTACGATTTCTTTTATTTCTTCTTGTGTGTAGAATTGAGCAGGAGTGTATTCTTCTCCATAATTGCCGATTCCTCCAATGAGAGCTAGTTTGGGATATTTTTTTATTTCTATTCTCCAACCTTGGGAGTCGGTTAGATGCCAATGGAACCTATTTAGTTTATAAAGGGCCATCCAGTTTAAAATCTGTTTTACTTTTTTCATTCCCCAGAAATGACGGGCTTCATCTAACATAAAACCTCTCCAGGCATATAAAGGGCTGTCCTCTATTTCCCAGCATTCGATAGGTACAAGGGTGTTTTGTAACGTGGATAATCTGGTTAATTGAACTAAAGACATGACACCATTTATCATTCCGCTTGGTTGTCCAGCAGTAATAGTTATGTCTTTGGTGTGCATTTTTAAAGAATATCCTTCTGATTTGAATTTATAGTCTTTCTTAAGTTTAATAACATTGTATACAATATTTGAATCTAGAGTTGCTTTATCAGGAAGTGTACTTACAGCGATTGAAGTATATCGGAGAAGCTCTTTCTGTAAAAGGTAAGCTTGGGATTCAAACTCTTCGGTATATACAATAACACATCTGCTTGATAGTTGGAATGTTTCATTTATCCTGCTACTGCTTTGTGGATATGGAATTAGAGGACAAGTATTCTGCCCACGTATGATGGTAGTATTTAATATGTTTCCAATGAAAAATAATATTAGAAGAATTTTATTCATGTTTTTGTCGGATAAGATGAACAATATTACAGTTTAATATAAATAAATTAAGATTCCATTTATATTAAACTGTAATTAAAGAATGTTCTGTTATTTCGTCTCTGTTAAACTGATGTCATCCAGATTAACTAATGTTTTCAGTGTTTTTTGTGCACTGTCTATCTCAGGTACTATGTTGAAAAATATGGCACATTTTTCAAAACTCTTACCTGGATTTTTCTGGATGATATCGGGAAGATCAAAAGTAATATTATATTCTTTCCAACCTTCTGTTTTCTCTAACGTGATAACTTCTTCATATGTATAGTCTGTATTTACGTTTGCTTCTGTTGAGGACACAATTCCCACGACTATTTTTTCTGCATGGTTTATATTTGCAGCAACATCTGTTGTACCCCAAACAAGATTTGGACGATAATAGAAAAATTGTAGTTTGTATTTTTTGCTATCGTCTAGGGATAAACGTTGTGCAACTCCCTGGAGGTGTTCTAAATTATTGGCATGACTACTGTATTTGGCAGCATCCGCATTGGCTGCTGTATAAATGACTACGGATTTATTACCAGAATGTGAGATTGGAGTTCCACCACCTGTATAGGCAATAGACATATCATCAATATAGGTAAACCAGAACCATGAATTGTTGTTGCATCTATGGAACCAGACATTATCAGGAACAGTAACGGTGCCATCTACAGTAGGAAATGTTTTTTGTGCTGTAGTATCAAAGAAACCACTAAGCCTTAGGGGGCGGACAAGACTATTCGTATGTACGACAGGCAATGTGGAGGATGGTTCTATACTATCTTCAAATCCGCCATTTGTAATTAGGTTATCAGTAGTAGGCTTTTCTTCTTCGGGTAATGTCTTGTCGATAATATTTTTATGATTTTCATAGAAAGTTTTTGTAGCCTTCATGAGACCTAAGTCTTCACTATATTCAATAGGGTCATTTTTTTGGCAATTACCGATAATGACAATACCATCACATCTTCGGTACAAATATTCAAGAGCATTCAACCAGGTAGCTTCCTTGATTGGCTTGTATGCATCGGCAAAAGCTTCATAGTCTTCTGGTATAGTTCCTGTCTTGTTGAAATAATTAGTCATGATACAGGCGAATATTTTCTTGTTTGGATTATTCCATTTAGCTTCTTCCAGAACTGCGGAGCAATCTTGTTTCCAGGTATCCAAATCGTCATTGATGATTGTAACTTCAGGATATAATACATCCGCATATTCCCTGATTCCTCTCATGGGTTCTACCGCGTATCTCTGCCATGAGTCATTTCTTTGAAAATCAGATTGAGTATAGTTGGTGACTCTGAGAGAGGTGAGGCTTGTGGGACCAACGCCACGATACCCGATTGTTACTTTTGAGTTGTTATCTTTGAATGTGCTATATACAGTTTGGAAACGTGACATCATTGCACTATTATCTGTAGAACGGTCCGCATGCCATGTACTGATAGATATACAAACTGGATGTGTAGCATCAGTTGCTAAATTCTTGATCTTGTCGATGACAGGAGGATATACACTGCCTTGCTTTTCTGTTTCGGAAACATTAGCTTCACTGATTACTGATATGGGTTGTATGCCATAGCTTAATAGATTTGAAGGAGTATTCTGGAAATTTAATGAACCATATACATAGAATTCTGTAGGCTCTGATCCGCCATCATCGCCACCGCCTATCGGCTTGTCTAATTTTATGTTAGCTTTGTGCCGTTCGATAAATGTTTTTGTAGCACTATACATTGCCTGGACTTTTGTGTCATTCCACGCAACGTCAGTTTCACCATCTTCACCTTTTCCATTCGACCATATCACTGCTCCATCTAAATATGTATAACATCCTTCCAGTATCTTATCCCATTTTTCAGCAGGAATGAATTTCATATAGTCAGGATTATTTTTGAGATTATAATATTGCGGCCAGATATATCCGATAATCTTTTTATCAGGAAATTTTTCTTTGATATATTCTACTGTCGTTTTTAAATCTTTCAGCCACTGATCTACGTCCGGAGTCATTATATATAATGAGGGATAAAGAACATCTGAAACTTCACCGGCAGAGAGCCTTCTTTCGCTCTTTTTCTTCCATAATTTAATAATCTCTTCTTCTGGTTCAGTTCTATTATATCTGAAAACGTTTAAATCGCTCACAGGTATACCATAATTACCGACAGTACAACTGGGAATTTCTTTTTTAAAAGCGTCAAATACGGTTTTCAATCCGGTTTTAATTTCTTCATCGGTCTTGTTTGAATACCAAGCTTCAATATCAGTGCTGACAGTTTGATAGTTGGATGTTTTTGTGATACTGATTTGAGTAGCAACTTTATCCATATCAATCTCTTCATTAGTTAACAAGAAAGCTTCATAAATTAAGCGTATGTTAGAGATCATATCCGATGTAAGATCCGGTTTATTCTTATAACTCATCGCATCGTAAACAACAAACTCTTTTGTTTCCGGAGTAGGTTCAATTTCCTCTTCTAAATAAGGAGGACGAATGGTGTCGTCACTACATGCAGTAATGAACAGCATAGCAGTGAATAGTAACATGGTTAACCATTTAATCTCTGATGTTTTCATATAGTTCTTGATTTTGTGATAAATTACTTAATAGCCAGGGTTGTTTTTCCAACCTCTAAGTTCGCATTGTCTTACAGGTATCGGGAAAAGATAATTCTCTTTATTAGCGTTTAATCTCGCTCCAATTGCTGGATTCTTGCCTATAGCCTCATCTACTTTTTCTGTTCTTACCAATTGGAACCATCTTTTGAATTCAAATACATTTTCCCAGCCAAATTCATCGAATACCGCATCTGCAAACTTTTCTGGTGTTAAACCTGCATATTGATGACTTTGATCTCCAAATGCCCTGTCTCTGACTCTATTTAAACATTTATACGCAAGAGTGTTGGGGGAACCTTCTGCTTTATTGCTGGCTTCGGCATAAATTAGCAATACGTCCGCAAATCTGTAAATAGGAGTGAGACCTTCTGAAAGTGAACTACGTGTAGAGGTGTTTCCATCAATTCCGTATGTTCCACAACCTCCGTAGTTTCTGTATTTTCGGATAAAAGGTGCGCCTATATCAAAGTCTTCCCAGTCAATCCGATTTCCTTTAGTATCTACGGTTGATGTAATATAGCAGAATTCTTTTCTTTTATCATTAGGGAAGTTTTTGAAGAATACGGGATCACCTACATAGTCATACCAGCCATTCTCTTCTTTTCCAAGATAGGATATGCCGTATTGGCTTGGTAAATAAGACAGTGAATGCTGTAGTGCGAATATATGTTCAGTTTTATCCGTCTTTTTAGCGTTCATCCAAAGATCTTTATATTCACCGACCAGATCGTAAGGTCCATTTTCTATGATATCTTTTGCAGTTTTAGCAGCCTCTGCATAATAATTTTCTTCTTTTAATGGCCATCCGGCCATGGTTATATATACGTCACTAAGCAAAGTCTTGGCGGCCCAGGTGGTTGGAGCCTGATTGTTATTGTCACGGCTTTGTAATGGTAGCAGGTTGATTGCATTACTTAAATCAGGAAGAATTATTCTTTCATAGATGTCTTTCACCGGTTTACGTGGCATATTACTACTCCCATCTATGTCTGTACTTGAATTAGGGTCTGTAATAGCAGGAGCATCTCCCCAATATCTTACGATATAGAAATAGGATAAGGCTCTGAAGAAATAGGCTTCTCCTAAATACTTATTACTTATTTGGGTGTCGAGATTTTCGTTTTCATTGATTAAATATATTATATTATTTGCAGAGTATATTGTTTGATAAAAATATTTCCATAAATTTAGCACATCTGCATTATCTATTGGAACTTTTAGTTGATCGTCCAAAACATTCCTTACTTTGTCCAATGCACCTGAAGTCATATCGTCACCAGCCAATGCTAGTGATGCCAACCGGCAGTTAAAGCCGAAATTTTCTCCCCATAAATCTTTGTAAAGCCCATTGGTCATGCTTTCAAGAGTTTGTTCTGTCAACTCGATGGTGGCAGGCGTTAATTTGCTTTGCGGTTCTTGCAATAAGTCTACGCAAGAAGCTAAAGAAAAACTTGTCAGAAGTATGAATATATATTTTTTCATTGTATTCTTGTATTTAGAATGAAACATTTAAGCCAAGTAGATATTCTCTTTGACTGGGATAAGTTCCCATATCAAGTCCGGGGCGTAGAGGGTTACTTATTGACAATTCAGGATCGTTTCCGGAATATTTAGTGATTGTACAAACATTCTTTATCGAAAAATATACTCTCGCTGCACTTAGATTTATTTTTGATAATAAACCTTTGGAGAAATTATAACCTAAAGTAATGCTTTTCAATTTTACAAAATCTCCTTTTTCTATAAATGTAGATGATGCTACCGTTTCAGGGCTTGTTATAGCGTCCCGGTCCTTACCGAATCCGGCTATAATTGCATTCTCATTTTTGCCTGCAATCCAGCGTTCGGCTAATTCGGGGAATGGAGATAAGGAACTTGTAAGTCTGGCTCTTGGGTAATTGTAAATATCAAATCCATGAAAACCGATTAAGAAAATATTTAAGTCAAAGTTTTTATAGGTAAATGAATTATTCATTCCCCAATTGAATTTGGGTTGCCCGTTACCGATAATGACATAATCATCTGCATCTATAGTTCCACTATCGTTTTGATCGACATATTTGTAAGAGCCGGGTCTTACTGTAGGAGAAGTTGGTTTTTTAATATCAGGGTTATTATACTCTTCGGTACTCCACACTCCCGTGGATTGAAGGCCGTAGATTGCACCGATCGGTTCTCCTACAAAGTAACGATAGAATGAATTTCCCCATCCTGTGCCTATTTCCATGAAATCCGAATCTATATCTCCTAATTTTTCAATTTTAGCTTTATTATGAGCCAATGAAATGTCTGCTTTCCAATAGAAGTCTTTTGCTGTAATCGGAGTAATTCCCAAAGTAATTTCAAACCCCTTGTTGCTGATTTCAGCAGCATTTCTTAGTCCGGATGATAAACCTGTATCTGCTGGGAGAACTACAGTATTAATGGCATCTTTTGTTTTTTTGTCGTAATAATCGAATGTGAATGAAATTCTGCCATTTAGAAAAGCTGCATCAACCCCATAGTTGTGTTGATGTGTTTTTTCCCATTTTAATATAGGATTACCTGGGACAAGCGTATAAGCTATTTGGCCATTCCCTATTGTTGCATCATATTGTGTATATGCCGAATAAGCTGCTACTGCCTGATTTCCGGAAACTCCGTATCCGTATCTTAGTTTCAATTGGTCTAAAGAATTAATATTTTTAAGGAATGATTCTTCTTTTAGATTCCAAGCCAGACTGAAAGAAGGAAAGTTATCCCATCTATGGTCGTAAGACAACAAGGAAGAACCGTCTCTTCTGAATGTTACTGTGGCCATATAGCGGTTCATTAAGACATAGTTGATTCGTCCGAAATATGATATGGCTGTTGTCTTGCTAACCTCATTGTCTTCTAGTTTGCTGGTTTCTGCCAACATCATATTTTTCCAGCCGATGCTTTCGGAAGTTAATCCTTCTGCAGTCTGCCTCATGATGTATGAACGTGATAGGCTTTCTTCTACACCAATAGTAGCGTTGATACGATTATTCTTGTTTAGTTCCTTTGTATAGTTAAGTGTATTTGTCATGCGCCACCCCCATGAATTTGCATCATAATATGTAGCTAATGATTTTCCTTTTAGGAATCCATTCATACTTTGTTTGCTGCTTGTGGTTCCATAAAAACGGTTTCCTATATTTATTTGCTGTTCATTTCTGAATGTTAATCCGGGAATAATTTCATAACTGATATATGCCTGTAACCAGTTATTAAAAGTCATATCCTCGTTGTTATTCCTTTTTTGTTCATCAATGAAACCTATTGGATTGTAAATACCGGTATTGTCGATAGTTCCTTGGGTGAGGTTTCCTTCTTTATCATACGGAAGTACAGTTTGCGGAAATTGTTGTGCCAAAGTGAGTAGACTGTATTGTCCGGAGAAGTTATTTCCTGCAGCACTATTAATCATTCCATAAAAATTAGGGTAACTATATACAATCTTACAGCTTAACCCTTGTTAAAATATAAAATATTTTTATTGTAATATATATTTTTATATAGACATATAATTAAAAAAAGAAGTTAGGGGATTTTGAGGGCAAAAACAAATTAATTAATGTACTCTATTCTGTAGAGTACTATCCACGCTAAACCTTTGTCAGTCATTTGTGGATATTCAGCTATTTTGTACTCAATATATTTTCTTTTCATAAAAATGCACATTTATTAATTGATGTGGTGTAATGTGATTTTTGGAAAGTGAAAATCCTCCTAACTTCTTATTTTGCAAACATACGAAATTTATAAAAGTAATCAATCATTTTAGTAAAGATAAGTAACCTCCATTAACTCCCCTTTTACAACTTTGACAATTAATCACATTCCCCTTACATACCTTTGCATTATTAAGATTTAAATATCTAATAATCAATTAATTATAATATTTAAATCTATTGATTTATAAATAAAATATTAATAATAAAAATGCAAAGGAGGAAACATGATTGATGTATCTAAATTTAACTCTCTAATTGAATTACTTGAAGCTTTTCCAGATGAAGAATCTTGTATCGTTTACTTAGAAAAATTACGTTGGAGAAATGGCAAAGTCAAATCTCCATTTGATAAAAAATCGAAAGTCTATTATTTACCTAATCATAGGTATATGTGCAAGAATACTCAGAAAATATTCAATGTTAAAGTAGGAACAATATTTCATGGTACTAAATTACCACTAAGAAAATGGTTCATGGCAATATGGTTAGTATTAGCTCATAAAAAAGGTATATCTTCATTACAGTTGTCAAGAGATTTGAAGATAACTCAGAAAACAGCTTGGTATATATTACAAAAGATAAGAACTTATTTTATTTGTAGAAATAGAGGTAGGCTTAGTGGTGAAGTTGAATGCGATGAAACTTTTGTCGGTGGCAAAAATAAAAATAGACATTGGGACAAAAAGGTAAAAAACGCTCAAGGTAGAAGCTTTAAAGATAAAACTCCTGTTTTTGGAATGTTGCAAAGAAAAGGAGATGCTATCACTCGAGTTGTAGAAAATACATCTCAAAAAGAATTGACTCCCAAAATATTAGAATTTGTAAAAAGAGATTATACTGTATTATATACAGATGAATGGTTAGGATATAATGCAGTAGATAAGATGTTTTATCATTATAGTGTAGACCATGGTAAAGGTAAATATGTTGACGGAAGAATTTATACCAATACAATTGAAGGATTTTGGTCTATATTCAAAAGAGGTATTATAGGTATCTATCACCATATAAGCAAAAAGCATCTACAATTATATGCTAATGAATTTACTTTTAGATACAATACAAGAAAAATAAAGGATTCGAGTAAATTCAAATTACTATTACGTAACTCCTATTTTAAGATAACTTATTTGGATATTGTAGCTGCATAAATTTTATGCAAATCGTTTTTTATTAATTTAACATCTTTGTATTGTCTATAATTATTATATTTGAACCCTATTATGTATAATTTTAATTTTATGTATGTTATGAAGAAACTATTATTGATATTATTCACTATTTCATTATGCTTTAATGTATTTAGTCAAGATTCAACTTATACTTATGAAAAATATGGTGTTATTAATCAATATACCAATAATATGGTATTAGAAGTTGATGATATTTTAAGATTTTCCAAACATAAATTGAAAAATGAAAATTGTTTTATTATCAATATCAATGATTTATCTTCTTCTAGTAAAAAATCTACTGGATTTATTTTAACTATAGCTTTAAAAGGTTATGATGAATTGAATGAACAGTATGTTTATATTGGTGATGCTATTGAAGCTATAAGTGAGTTAGTTTATATAGGAAAATGCTTAGTTAAATCTAAGAATAAATTGGATATATATCTTAATAATCAAGGTTATAATTATGAAGAAATTTATTATAACAATGACTTATCCTTTAGTGTGAATTTTTATAATATGAGAACAGACGAAAAAGGATATATACCACAAATACCAAATAAATTTATAAGAATATATCCAATAAGAAATAAAACCGAGCAAGAAAAAAGGGAAAAGGCTTTAAAAGAAAAGCAAAAACAGGAATATGAAAAAAGAGAAATTGAAGAAATTAAATTAATCTTAGATGAAGTAAATATTGAGAAAAAAAATTCAAATATAAAAAATGATATGATAAAATCTTATCTACAAAAAACAAAGGATATAATATTAAACACTCCAATAGAACAATTAATTGAAGAGAATAAAGTGAAGAAGAAAAATGCTTTTTTAAATTATAATTTTGAATTACGCATAGATAGCAATAAAAATGTAAATATCTTTAAAGATAAATGTAGTTATGAATTTCCCTATTATAATTATAATAGAAATAAACCATTCGGTGATTATAAAGAGAAAAAGTTAAGTACTTTTGAACTTTCACTTAAAGATAAATGTAGGAATAAGTATTATCTAAATAATTTTAATTGTTGCAAGATTGGCAATGATATATTTATAGAAGATTGTGGGTTTTCCTATAAATTCATATTTGAAACAGATATAATTGGAGTAAAGGTAAAGAATGAGGATTTAAATTATTATGCACATGAAAATTTACCAAAATTAGATGCAATACATGATTGGTGTTCTAAGAATATTACACAAAATGGATTCTATTTTATTCATTATATTCTTATAGACGAAGAATTGGTTTGTAGAGCTTTAGATTTAAATAAAACCCAAAAGAAAAATTTAAAGCAATATTTGAAAATAGGTCTATTATATAAATTGAACAATTATATAAACAATTAACACCCTTTCACACCTCTTTATTAGACTTTGCATAAAGGATTTTTACCTTTGTAGAAAAGAAAAAAAATGTAACGTCTAATAAAGAGATTATTATGAATAAAATTAAAAAAGAAAATTTGTTGTATAGAAAAGCTATACCTTGTTCAAGATTATTTCTAAGAAAGGAAAAAACAAGAGAACAAGCAAAAGAAGTTCTGATGTTATCTGATTCTTACAAATCAGAAGAAGATATAGAAAGAGAATTAGATTTTATATATAGCGCTCCTCTTGAAATTTTAGAAGATGAATATAAAAGGAAAATTCATTTATTTCATAAATTAGGATTTGTTTTATCTGATAGTGTTCCTATTTCATAAGCACCTAAATACAAAATTTTTCCGCACTTACATTGTATAGGTTTATTTGTGTCATTTTTAACTTTATATGATGTTTTACATTTTTCACAAGTTATAAGTACATATTGAGGTTCCTTTTTCATTTTAAAAATATCTTGATTTTAAGATTGACAAATATATGAACTTTATTTCGATAAACAAAGGAATTTATTGATTTTAACCAATTCGTCTTATGAATATTATTATAAAATAATAATTACATAAATAAATATATTTAATTTGAAAATTTACAACCTTTAAGGGGTTTTAAGCTGTAAGATTGTATATAATTACCAAAATTAGCTCCAAATTTTAGTTTTTTAGTGATATTAGCATCCACTTTTAAACGATAGTTCCATCTGTCATTTGTGGAATGGCCGGCAATTCCTTTATTATGAATATATTGAGTGGAAAATAAGAAGCTCATTTTATCATTTCCTCCTTTGATGCTGATGTCATGAGAATGGCTGATGGCGTAATCATTGATGATATTTCCCATATAATCATAAGTATCATATCCATTGGTGAAATTAGTGATTTGTCTTTCTGTATATAGGTCTTTACCATAATATGCCTGATTCCAATCATTGGCCATACGGGCGAACTCATTTACGGGCATGATGGAAGGTTTGTCGGCTGGTGTTCCGGCAACAACATAACCATTGTAGTCTACTGATAATTTGCCCTCTTTAGGAGACTTTGTTGTAATCAAGATGACACCGTTGGCTCCTCTTGAACCATATATTGCTGTTGATGAGGCATCTTTTAGTACTTCAATAGATTTTATATCAGCGGGATTTATGGCACTGAGGTTACCACCAGGAAAACCATCGATAACGACTAGTGGGCCACCGTCTGCTTTTATGGAGTTTACACCGCGGACACGTAGCGTAGGGGCAGCACCTGCTGCTCCGGATGAGTTTACAATACTAAGCCCGGCAATGCGTCCTTGGAGCAAATCGGCTACTTGGGCCGCAGGCATTTTTTTTAAAGTCTCAGCTGCATTAATGGAAGATATAGCTCCGGTTAAGTCGGACTTTCGTTGTACCCCATAGCCAACCACTACGACTTCATCTAAATTACTAGTTTCTTCATTCATCTTTACATTGATGACATTTCGACCTTGTATTTTAATTAGTTGTTCTTCATAGCCAATATATGAGAATCTTAGTGTTGCATTTGTGGAACTTATATTGAGAGAGTAGGTACCATTCATATCTGTGATGGTCCCATTTGATGTTCCGGTTTCCAAGATACTAACTCCAATAAGAGGGTTTCCCTGAACATCTTGTACGCTTCCTGTTATTTGCTTTCTACTCTGGGAATAAACAAAGGGAGTAAAAAGGAAAAAGAACATAAAGATGCATATCGGTAAAGATTTTATTCGTGATGCATCTCGCAGAATTTTGCTTTTCAATAGTTTCATTTTCATTTTGTATTAAATTTGGTATTGCAGTTTATTGATTGGATATCCTAATAGTGCAAATATAGCCTGATATATCAAGGTGTCGATTTGATTTTACGCAGACTAGTCCTCAAAAAACGTAAGTTTAATCTACTGTATTCTTCATTTCTTTTATGAATTTTAAACTTTCTTGCCATATTGCTGTATTCGTGTCAGGTAGATTGTTGTTTATATCATGTATTATTATACCGTTACACCATTGTTGGGCGGTTTTCAATGCAGTTTTCCATTCCGTTGCTTTTATTGTATAATTGTTATTAAGCGAGGTGGTTGGCAAATATACATATATTGGTTTTCCTTCAGATTTGAATTGTGCTTCTTTTATAGTAATGTATAATTCTTTCTTCCAAGTGATTGTGTCATTATCAACGATAGGGGCATTTATGATAATGGCATCTGTGAATTTTTCCGGCTCTTGCGGAGAATTCATTGTATTTATTGCCCAACTTCCCATGTTGACATGCATATTTGAATTATGAAGCCTTAGTTTACCTAAACTTGTGGAGGGTATTTGCCATATTTGATTACCATTGTCTTTTTTTAACAATTTGTAAATTTCTTGATAATCTAATGTATCACTCTTTTTATTAATCGGTGCAATACATATAGGCGTATTGGAGGATTTTGGAGTTTGTATGGCAAATTGTTTCACTTTGTCTACATCAAGAACAAAAGTTTCATTGGTACAGTTTCCCAAATCTTTTTCATTAATCATTTGTATCGTCTGAACTCCATATTGGGCTAATTGGGGGTGATTTGTGTTTAAATATATATTGAATTCTTGTGGAGTAGAAGTCAATATGGACAAGTTTTCTTTTTCAGGAAACACAATCTGTCTTTTGTGGGAATGGATAAAATGTTTTGTTACTTCCCAGATTTGTTGAACCCGAAGATCCTCCCAGAATACTGATTGATCATTTTCATCTGTTCTACTTGACCATATGATACTTCCATCACAATATGTATAAGTAGCCTCTAGCATTTGTTTCCAAATGTGGGGGGGAATGAATTGTTTATAATATGGACTATCTTTTTTATCATAGTATTGGGGCCAAATATATGCTATAATTTTTTTATTGGGGTAGTGCTTTTTTATTTCTTTTACTGTTATTTGTAGATCTTTTATCCAAGATTCGATATTAGGCTCGGCAATGTAAAGAGAGGGTTGAGCTACATCTGCATATTTGAGTGCAGCCCAACGTTTTTTATTGCTTTTTCGCCAAGTCATCAATATACTATCTTCTGACATTTTGGGATGGTAGTATCGGTGTACACATAAGGCTGTAGGAGCGGCTCCATAGTTGCCGATTGTTATGTTTGGTGAAATATTTTGTCTAAAGTAACTAAATAATGTGTCGAATCTTTGTTCTATTTCCTGGTCTGTAAGTGAAGGCTCGTAATACCATTGTTCTATATCCGTTGAAATCATAGTTCTCGGAAATAAGGATGCAAGTTTGGCTTGTTTCTCGATTTTGTTGAAGTCAAGTATGACTTTTGAAGGATGATCGGAGTGTTTTTTTGTCAAGGTTACTTCATACATTAGATAAACAGGCTGAAGACCATAGTAACTTAAGTCTGGTTTGCCGATGTATGACATAGCATCATAAATGAGAAATTGTTTTATTTCCTGTTCCTTATTACTACAATATGCTGTGGAAATATAGCATAAAGTGAGAGAGAGCAAAATGAATCGATTGATAGTGGCTCTGCAATTAATTTTTGAGTTTTTCATAAGATATTTTTTATTATGTAATGTTTTTTGTCAACTAGTGGGACATAAATACCACTCGAAGAAATTGTAAAGGATTTCATTTGATTCGGGATCAGGATCATGTTTCGCTCTATTGGTCATCGCTACTCTGTTTTCATACCCTAGAATTCGATTAATGAGTATTGTATGATTTAGAGGTATCCATCTTTCAGGTCCGTCAGAGAAGCCTCCGGAAACAAGAAAAGGGCGGGGAGCCATAAGTGCATGAATTTCATGTAAATCATGCCCATTTTTACGTAACTGCGAATAAATTCCTTTTGCTTTAGTATATCCGTTTTTGTTCCAGGTATCTTTCCAGGGCGGAGGGTAATAGCCAAGATACCAAGGTTCCCAATAGTTGATGTATCCCCTTTTGGTTTCATCAAAAACAATACCCGGATCACTCCATGCAGCGCATGCAAATTTGTCATAGAGGCAAGATGCAAACATTGCCCATTTCCCTCCATATGAATGTCCGACAATGCCAATTTTAGTAGAGTCTACATCAGGAACTTTGGCTAATGCTTCCCATGCATTGGCAGCTGCATAGGCTAATGCTGATAGAGGTTGTAGAGAAGCATTATTGATCGTCGGATAATATATGGAGTATGTTTTTTCTTTCGTTGTTTGGGTTGTTCCTAATGACAGGGTGATAAATCCTCTTTTAGTAAGTTGATAAGCGAAGTCACGATTAGGTTTTCCACCGATTCCAATGGCAGTTTCAGGTTCATAAAAAACAGAAATAATAGCAGGCTTCTTCCCTCTCTTATCAGGGATTAGTAAATACCCTTCTGTTTGTTCATTAGGAACCCAATAGAAGCGGACACGATATTGATAGAAGTTCTCACGTTTAAGCGTATCTAATATTTCAAATTTTTGATTTTTAATTATAGGAGGCCATTTCCCCATTAAATTCATCCATGTATCTTTTATTTTTTTTCGTTTTTTATTCCAATCATTTACATTCTTGATAGTGTCTCCATTATTCAGTAACAGAGGGGAACGATAATTTCCATAATTATCTTTATATATCACTGGCGGATTGAAATAATCTTTTATTTTATTCCATGCTTTTGTATTATATTGCAGTGAATTAGTTTGTTTATTCTCTATACAACTAGCTGTGCAGAACCCTATGCAGATAATTATATAGTATATAAAAAACTGTTTGGAAAATCCGAACTTTATTGTTAGCTGCGCTTTCCTTTTGCTGTGTTTTTGAATGGTATTTGACATTTTAGAATATATTTATTTAAGGATATAACAAAGATTGGGTATAGCTAATACATTCTTCGTTAAATTGAGAGAGTATTAACTTTTATGACAAAAGTAGGTTGTTTCTATAATAGTTTTTATAGTAAAAACGAAAAGTACTATTCAAAAAACGAAGATTAAATATGACTAGTCTTCTTTTGGCGATATTCAAGAGGTGAACAACCTTTATATTTTTTAAAGACGCGCGAGATATTATTATAATCTTTGAACCCTACCTCTATTGCCAAATCAGCTAAAGACCGATCTGTCGTGAGCAATAAATCCGCCAGATGGTTACAACGGCAATTCAGAATATATTGATATATAGAGGTATTCATCGCATTCTTGAATTTCACCTCAAAGTTTCTGCGCGATAACGGAATGTTGGCAAGCAAAGATTCTATCGTCAGGTCGGAGCTGTAATGTGCATCTATATATTTCACTACTTCGAGAATATAAGGGTCTTTGATGTTGTGTTTCTCCGTTGATTGGCGTAGTTCGATGCGGATGGGGTTGATAACAATATTGAAAGTGCCTCCATGTTCTTTCTTTATTTGTTGGTGGATAAGCCTGCCGATAGAATAACCTCCTCTTTCTACTTCAAGCTCTATGGATGAAATCGGCGGGTCGGAAATATTACACATCAGTTCATCGTTATCCACACCCAATAGAGCGATTTCTTCCGGGATATGAATGTTGTTCATCCGGCAAGTTTCAGAAATGAATAGGGCGTGCGCATCATCACAACAAAATAGAGCGACTGGCTTGGGGAGTTGCTGCAACCATTGGCTTACTTCCATTCTTATCTCATCTTCCTGCTTATCCGATTCGAAACTGAAAAATTCGCCTCCGATGCGTTTTACCTCCTGCCGATAACCTTCGCAGCGTTCGTCAGACCAGACTACTCCTTTAACACCGAAATAAGCAAAATTGCGAAACATTCTTTTGGCAAAAAACTGGGCTGCCATTCTTCCCGTTCCTTTATAGTCGCCTGTCAGATTGGAGTAAGTGACGCTCCGGTGATGATAGTTTTGTAGTACTACCGGAATATTCAGCTCCTTCTGCAAATCGATCGTATCATTATTCCACTGACCGATAATAGCGTCGGCTTTCCATTCTTTCGCCCATTTCAAAATGCCTTGTTCACCATGCATTGCGCTATAATAAGAAGGCAGTCGGTAAAAGAGCCAGGGGCCGTTTTCTTTGGAGTATTGGACAAGTCCCCGTAGCAGTTTCCTGTCAAATTCGCTTGAATAGTCTATCAATAGAAGAATCTTAATCATAGTTCTATGTTTTTCTTTAGTATAATGTAGGGATGCACAAATATAGAAGAATTCCTTTGTTTTCCTATAATAAAGACTTAATTTTGTAGCAAGAAAAACTTGTATGACACCCGGGTCTCGTGCTGTACGACACCCGGGTGTTGTTGTGTTCGACACCCGGGTCTCAGTATGCATGACACCCGGGTGTCGTACAAATTATGATAACTAACTTAAAAAGAAAGGAGCGTAAGATTATGTCTATCCCTTATGTAGTGAGAAAGAAAGCGGATTTATCATCCGGAGAACGGAAAGAGTTATGGTATGGTGTACCTAGTAAAATGCAGCGAAGAGGAGGAGTGAAAAATAAAGAACTTGCAGTACGGATGGCAAAGACAACAGGCTTTCATCGTGGGCAGATAGAAGGAATCCTGTCGGAGTTGGTTGAAAGTATTCAAGACCTGCTTTCCTCCGGTCATTCGGTGACCATTGAGGGATTGGGAACCTTTCAAACGGCACTGACCAGTCAGGGATGTGTGCTGCCCGAACAGGTAACGCCGGGGAAAGTTGCTATTTCACGCGTATATTTTGTGGCAAACTCAAAATTCAGTAGGGAACTGAAGAAGACAAAGTGTACCCGCATACCTTTTAAATATTATATGCCCGAAAGTATGCTAACGAAAAATATGAAGAAAGCAGACCGGGAACTGGAACAAACAGAATACGACATAGAAGAGCCGGAAATCGACGAATAGTTGAATAAAAAGCAATATTGTCTTGTTAATTGAACAGAATTAGATTATATTTGTTCAGTGGTTAGAACAATATCTTGAAATATGATTAGAAGAGAAATACTAAAAGAAGTTCTATTAGATAATAGAAATGAGGTGGTCAAACATCAAGTTATACCTCGTAGCTTTCAGTTTGAAGAGTTTGGAAATTATGTATTTGTAGGTATCCGGCGAGCAGGAAAATCATTTTTACTTTATCAACGGATACAGGAACTTTTGCATAATGGGCATACTTGGAATGAAATGCTATATGTGAACTTTGAAGATGAACGTTTGATTGGAATGACGGCGGCAGATTTAAATCTCATACTGGAAGTACATGCCGAGATGTCAACAGACAGGCCGATGCTTTTCTTGGATGAAATTCAGAATATTGATGGTTGGGACAAGTTTGTTCGGCGATTGGCTGATAATAAATATAGGGCTTATGTGACAGGAAGCAATGCTAAAATGCTTAGTCAGGATGTAGCTACCACTTTGGGGGGACGATACATTACAGTACATGTATACCCTTATGATTTTAAAGAGTTTCTTTATGCTAATGGGGTTGAAGTTACAGAGAATTCTTTGTTTGCAACAGAGAGCCGGGCAGAAATAAAACGTATATTCAATGATTATTTTCGTTCCGGTGGTTTTCCGGAAGGGGCATCGCTTGCCGCAAAACGGGATTATCTGACAAGTGTTTACCAAAAGATATATTTAGGAGATATTGCTGCAAGACATTCCATCGAAAATACTTTTGCTTTACGCATCCTTTTTCGCAAATTGGCCGAAAGTATAAAGCAACCGGTTTCGTTTACTCGTATAACTAATATTGTAGCTTCAACCGGAGTGAAAATATCGAAGAATACTGTCATTAACTACATGGAATATGCCAAAGATGCTTGCTTGCTGATTCCTATACAAAATATTGCGGATAAATTGGTGGAGCGTGAAACTAATCCGAAATATTATTTTGCGGATAATGGCATTCTCAATTTGCTTCTTTTGGATGCTGATACCTCGTTGCTTGAGAATTTGGTTGCTGTGACACTATTGCGGCGTTATGGGACGGACGATGCTGTATTCTTTTATAATAGAAATGTAGAGGTTGATTTTTATTTGCCTGATACAGGAGTGGCTATACAGGTCTGTTATACCATGAATCTCTCTGATGAGACTTTCCAACGGGAAGTTCAGGCATTAGTAAAATTGAATAAGGTATTTGAATGTCGGCAGTTATTGATAATAACGTATGACGATGAAGAACGGATTGAGTTGGAAAAATGTGCGATTGAGGTAATACCGGTTTGGAAGTGGTTGTTGGGTAAATAAGATAAATTAATACCCTCCCTGTCTTATTTATGAGATAAATCCCTATCTTTGTGGCACTTTTTACGAAAAAAGCAAATTCAAATTAATAGATATAGAAAAGAAAATGGCACAAGAAGACGTTTTTAAGAAGCTTGTATCGCATTGCAAAGAGTATGGTTTCGTATTCCCTTCGAGCGATATCTACGACGGACTAGGCGCTGTGTATGACTACGGTCAGATGGGCGTTGAATTGAAAAATAACATCAAGAAATACTGGTGGGACAGCATGGTGCTGTTGCACGAGAACATTGTCGGTATCGACTCTGCCATCTTTATGCATCCTACTATCTGGAAGGCTTCCGGACACGTAGACGCATTCAATGACCCTTTGATTGACAATAAAGACTCTAAGAAACGTTATCGTGCTGACGTGTTGATCGAAGATCAACTGGCTAAGTATGACGATAAAATCAATAAAGAAGTAGCGAAAGCTGCCAAGAGATTCGGCGAATCTTTTGATGAGGCTCAATTCCGTTCTACCAACGGACGTGTATTGGAGCATCAGGCAAAACGCGACGCACTTCACACTCGCTTTGCTAAAGCTCTGAACGACGGTAATCTGGAAGAATTGCGTCAGATCATTATTGATGAAGAAATCGTATGTCCGATCTCCGGTACAAAGAACTGGACAGAAGTTCGTCAGTTTAATCTGATGTTCTCTACTGAAATGGGTTCTACTTCCGAAGGAGCCATGAAGATTTATCTTCGTCCGGAAACTGCACAGGGTATTTTTGTAAACTACCTCAATGTACAGAAGACGGGTCGTATGAAAGTACCTTTCGGTATCGCACAGATTGGTAAGGCTTTCCGTAACGAGATCGTTGCCCGTCAGTTCATCTTCCGTATGCGTGAGTTCGAACAGATGGAAATGCAGTTCTTTGTAAAACCGGGAACTGAACTTGACTGGTTCAAAAAATGGAAAGAAATCCGTTTGAAATGGCATAAAGCTCTTGGCTTCGGCGATGCAAGCTATCGTTATCACGATCACGATAAACTGGCTCATTACGCAAATGCCGCTACTGATATCGAATTCCTGATGCCGTTCGGATTCAAAGAAGTGGAAGGTATCCACTCTCGTACTAACTTCGACTTGTCTCAACATGAGAAGTTCTCCGGCAAGAGCATCAAATACTTCGACCCGGAACTGAATGAGTCTTATACTCCGTACGTAATCGAAACTTCTATCGGTGTTGACCGTATGTTCCTTAGCATCATGAGCGCATCTTATTGCGAAGAGCAATTGGAGAATGGTGAAAGCCGTGTGGTTCTGAAATTGCCTGCTGCTTTGGCTCCGGTGAAACTGGCAGTTATGCCGTTGGTGAAGAAAGACGGTCTGCCTGAAAAAGCCCGTGAAGTTATTGACAGCCTGAAGTTCCACTTCCATTGCCAATATGACGAAAAGGATAGTATCGGTAAGCGTTATCGCCGTCAGGATGCTATTGGTACTCCGTACTGTGTAACAGTCGATCATCAGACATTAGAAGATAACTGCGTGACATTGCGTAATCGCGATACCATGCAACAAGAGCGTGTAGCTATCTCTGAACTGAATAACATTATTGCAGACAGAGTAAGCATCACTTCTCTATTGAAAACTTTACAATAAACCTTTAACGAATGAGTAAAAAGATCTATTTATTCTCCTTAGTATTGCTGGCTTTGGCGTTCACTGCTTGTAGTGAAACGGAAACAGTAGACAAGTATGATAATTGGCGTTCACGCAATGAATCATTTATTGATTCTTTGGCAAATGTGTTTGAAGCGGGAACTGACCCTCTGTTACTACGGATTAAAGTGGAACAAGGCAATGATTATATTTATTATAAGACGAAAACTCCGATCACTGTGAATAGCGTACATACGGAAGTTCTCGGAGAGAAGCCGACATCCACAGCGGTTGTGAAGGCTTTCTATAAAGGTACGAATATATTGGGTGAACGTTTCGATGGTTTTGAGGGAGCTGATCCGGTGGATGGAGATTCGAATGCCTCTCAACCGGATACCCCTCCAGTGTCATTCGATTTGTCCGGTAGTGTAATAGAAGGCTGGAAAGAAGCAATACCTCATATGAAAGTTGGTGAACGTTGGTTGATATATATACCTTGGAAATATTGTTATGGCAGTACCGGAAATAGTAATACAACTCTCATTCCTGGTTATTCAGCTTTGATTTTTGATATTCAACTGCTTGATGCAGATAGTATTCAGAAGAAGTCGGAGCCGTCAAAAGATTAAAAAATATATTGTTATTTAAGAAAAAGTTGTTTGATTGTTTATAGAACGTCAAATAACTTTTTCTTTTTAGGTATAAATCGTGTCTTGTTTTTATTTTTTCTTATCGTATTTTATACTACTCTCCCTAATCTGCAAATGTGTCGGAATCGTCACCTGCTTGATA
>OGFF01000833.1_pt1 | contig 38058 bp, 29 predicted proteins | sample 1570751 | NCBI WGS metagenome assembly OGFF01 (sample SAMEA2581951, study PRJEB24529) | metagenome | biome: Human gut stool | place: China | collected 2011 | reverse complement strand
GTTATCAACCTCATCATCGACGGTGAGAGCCACACAGCTATCATGAAGGAGATTCAGTTCCACCCAACAACAGACGCTCCTCTGCACGTTGACTTCTACGAGGTGAACGACCAGAAGCCTATCACTATCGGCATCCCAGTGAAGTTGGTAGGTTTGGCACAGGGTGTTCGCGATGGTGGTCGTATGAACCTCTCTATCCGCAAGATCGACGTTACTGCTCCTTACCAGGTTATTCCTGAGCACCTCGATATCGACGTTACTGCGTTGAAGATCGGTAAGAGCATCAAGGTAGGCGACCTCTCATTCGAGGGTCTCGAGCTCGCTACAAGCAAGGCTGTAGTAGTTTGCTCTATCAAGATGACACGTAATGCCGCTGCCGCTGCCGCTGCTGCTGCCGCTGAAGAGGAGGAGGCATAATTATCAATTAGAAGTACATTCGGAAATTGGATAAATTTTTGATTTGTGGTCTCGGGAATCCTGGCGACGAATACGCCGGAACCCGACACAACACAGGATTCATGGTATTGGACGCTTTTGCTAAGGCGTCCAATATTCATTTTGAGGATAAGCGTTACGGCTTTGTTGCCGAGACAAGCATCAAGGGACGAAAGGTGTTCCTGCTCAAGCCCACCACGTTTATGAACCTCAGCGGAAACGCTGTGCGCTACTGGCTGCAGCAGGAGAAAATAGACCAGAAGCGACTGCTCGTCATCAGCGATGAACTTGCCCTGCCATTGGGCGCGTTCCGACTGAAAGCTGGCGGAAGCAACGGCGGACACAACGGACTGGGACACATCCAGCAACTCATCGGACAAGACTATGCCCGTCTGCGTATGGGCATCGGAAACGATTATCCCCGTGGAGGACAGGTGGACTGGGTACTGGGACACTACACCGAGGAGGACATGCGCCAACTGCAGCCGGCACTCGACCTGGGCGTGGAAATCATCAAGAGTTTCGTGTTGCAAGGCATCGACGCCACTATGAACCAATACAATAAATTGGGGAAAAAGTAAGAACGAGTTTAACATTCCCTCCAAGGCTGTTGGCTATAACTTCTAACGGCCGAGGGGAGTGATAACTTCTTTAACTTCTATAACTTCTGAACTTGCAAAAGTTCAATAAACACTAATACAGCTATGAAGGAAAGTGCCAGAATAGACAAGTGGCTCTGGGCTGCCCGCATATACAAGACGCGCAGCATCGCAGCAGATGCCTGCAAGAACGGACGTGTCACCGTGGGAGGCATCTCGCGCAAGCCTTCGTTCATCATCAAGCGAGGCGATGTGGTGAGCGTGAAGAAAGCGCCCATCACCTATTCCTTCGAAGTGCTCGACTGCATCGAACAGCGCGTGGGAGCCAAGATGCTCTTTGCCGTTTACAAGAACGTCACCGATCCTCGACAGTACGAACTGCTGGAAATGAGCCGTATCAGCGGATTCGTTGACCGTGCCCGCGGAACAGGACGTCCTACCAAGAAAGAGCGCCGTGCCCTCGATGCTTTCATCGATCCTGCCCTCTTTGGCTTCGACGACGATGACGACATAGAATAAATGTTCTCTATAACCTATAAAATCTATGTTCTAAAGTTTAGAACTTATATTCCAAAGTTTAGAACTTATGTTCTAAAGTATCGAACTTATGTTCTAAAGTTTAGAACATAGATTTATCGCAAGACACAAAACATTCATTATAAACAGAAAACATTTTTAAATGTTTTATGATTAACTCAAGTTTCGCAAGTGGTTAAAGTATGGACTGAAGGCCCAAAAGCGCATAGAAGCAGCACGCCCTGAAAGGGCAGAAGCTCTTAGCCCAGGGCAGCGCCCTGGGTTGTTTTGGACGCAAATCTGTCGCCCTGTAAGGGCAAAAGCTTTAAAAATCAAGGCAATACATAAAGCTTTTGCCCTTACAGGGCGCCTTGCCAATTGCTATAATACCCAGGGCGCTGCCCTGGGCTAAGAGCTTCTGCCCCTTCAGGGCGTGTGGAACTAACATTCGAACTTCTGTTAAATAAGTGTGAAGAAAAACCGTTTTACGTCGGCCGTTTAACGGCTTTTCGCACGATTTTGAATTGTTTTCGGTCGATTTTAAGACGTTTTCAGCACTTGCAACCGTCACTTTTTACTCTTAAGCACGTTTTTAGACTATTTATACACGAAATATAGCATTTTAGTCACAATTTTACCCATTTCATGAAAATAATTAAAAAAATGCTTGCATTTTAATAAAATTAATTATATCTTTGCATCGTCTAAGAAGAAGTTTAAAACCTATCCTATTGGACGGCAGATTATCCATTAAGGAGATTTGCATAACATACTATTATTAACTTTTAATTTCAGAGAGTATGAAAAAATTATTGGTTATGGCAGCTATGGTGCTGTCTTCAGTAGGTGCTTTTGCACAGTATTCAGCAGGCGATATCACTATTCAGCCTAAGATTGGTTTGAGTATTGCTTCTGTTGGTGGCGACGTTGACGGCGACTACAAGGCAGGTTTGGCTGTTGGTGCAGAAGCTGAGTATCACGTTTCTCCATTGATTGGTGTAAGCGCAGGTCTTATTTATTCTCAGCAGGGCTTCAAGGTATCAGAAAACGTTGAAGGTGTTGACATTGAGGCCAAGTGGAAGCCAGCTTACCTCAACATCCCTATCCTTGCCAACTTCTATGTTGCCAACGGTTTGGCATTGAAGGCTGGTGTTCAGCCAGGTTTCATGGTTGCAAAAGACCACGCAGAAGAGGTTAACACATTCGACTTCTCTATTCCTGTAGGTATTTCTTACGAGTACATGAACATCTGTCTCGATGCTCGTTACAACATCGGTTGCACCAAGGTAGACAAAAATGTTGATGGCTGCAACTCTGTATTCCAGGTAACACTGGGTTACAAGTTCAAACTCTAAGCTCAGAACAACAGGCTTTTCATAAGCCCATCCACCCTCTCGCTCCTTGCTGTGAGATGAAAACATAGCAAGGAGACAAAAGAAGGGCTGGATACTCGATAAAGTATCTTAGGATAGTTGCAAACTATTTTAAGATACTTTTTTTATACCCTTTATCGAGCTTTCATTTATGAGTAACAATTTTTATTTCATGACACTTTTCTCGCCATGGCTATTCCAAAGCAAGTTTAGTTCTGTTCATTTAGCTTAATGTAATTTCTCCACCGATTATATATTTCTATATTACTGACCTTATTTTTCCATAGAATAAAAAATATTATAAAATTTGTTTGCATCTAAAAAAAAATAATTATACCTTTGTCCCCGTCTAAGAATAAGAAGTTTAAAACACATCCTATTGGACAGCAGAACATTCTTGTTAGTAAGTTTGTGCAACACATTATTATTAATTTATAAATTCAGAGAGTATGAAAAAATTATTGGTTATGGCAGCTATGGTGCTGTCTTCAGTAGGTGCATTCGCACAGTATTCTGCAGGCGACATCACTATTCAGCCTAAAGTCGGTTTGAACGTATCTTCCGTTACTGAAGACGAAGCTGGTTACAAAGCAGGCTTCGTTGGCGGTATAGAGGGAGAATATCACGTTTCACCCATGGTAGGAATCAGCGCCGGTCTTCTCTATTCTATGCAAGGAGCCTCAGTTAAGGACGCAGAAGGAGACCCCAAATTGGAGATGAACTATGTGAATATCCCTATTTTGGTAAATGCCTATGTTGCAAAAGGCCTGGCACTGAAAGCTGGTATTCAGCCTGCATTCAATGTAAGCAATAAAGTAAAAATTGACGGCATCAGTATCGACTACGACAAATATGCACCAGAAGGAGCAGAGATAAAGACTTTTGATTTCTCTATTCCTGTAGGAATTTCTTACGAGTACATGAACGTTTGTCTCGATGCGCGTTACAACATCGGTGTATCAAAAATTGCGGATCGTGGTTCTGACCGCAACTCTGTATTCCAGATTACTTTGGGTTACAAGTTCAAGCTCTAAGCTTTAGCGATGACCCATGACAGGCATTTACTGTAGAGAGCCTGTCGCTTATTCATAGAGATGCCCCCGCAGACTCTTCCCCACATCAAGGAAAGTCTGCGGGGGCTCTGTTTTTATAGCTCATTAAGAGAGCATTAGTAAACTTTAGCAATGAAGTCTTGGCTGTATCAACAGAAAGTAGTATTTTTGCAGAGCAAAAAACAACAACAAAACAAAAAAAAGGAAATGAATATATTAGTGACAGGAGCCAACGGACAGCTCGGCAACGAGATGAGAATCGTGAGCAAGAACACCACAGACCACTATCTCTTCACCGACGTGAACCAGGTGGAAGGCGTGGAAACCACTTACCTCGACATAACAGACATGGACGCCATACGCAAGATGGTGAGCGAGAACCACATAGACGCCATCATCAACTGTGCGGCATGGACCAATGTGGATGCCTGCGAAAACGACGAGAAGTTGGCAGCACTTGCAGAGAAACTGAATGCCAATGCTCCAGAGAACCTTGCCTTGGCAATGAAGGAGACAGGCGGACTGCTCGTGCAGATTTCCACCGACTACGTCTTTGGCAAGGAACCATACAATGTGCCTTGCGGACCCCAGCAGAAGGGCACTCCTACAGGCGTATATGGTACAACCAAGCTTCACGGCGAACAGAAAATCATGGCAAGCGGTTGCCGGTATGTCATCATCCGCACCGCATGGCTCTACTCTGAGTTTGGCAAGAACTTCTGCAAGACAATGCTCAACCTCACTGCCACAAAGCCACAGTTGAAGGTAGTGTTCGACCAGTGCGGAACTCCTACCTATGCTCTCGACCTGGCCAACGCCATCCTCACTGTCATAGACAAGATAAAGTCGGCCGACGACAAGAGCAAATACACCGGCATCTATCATTTCTCTAACGAGGGAGTGTGCTCCTGGTACGACTTCACACAGATGATAGCCCGCATAGCCGGACACACACAGTGCGACATACAACCCTGCTACAGCTCGGAATATCCTTCGCCAGTGACCCGTCCTGCCTACTCCGTGCTCGACAAGCGAACCATCAAGGAAACCTTCGGCGTGAAAGTGCCCTACTGGATTGACTCGCTCGAAAAGTGCATCGCCAACCTCCTTAAGTAACATTTTAAATAATAAATATAATGAAGCGAACCATCATCATCACAGGCGGCGCCGGATTTATCGGCTCACACGTTGTCCGTCTGTTTGTGAACAAATATCCCGAGTATCACATCATCAACCTCGACAAGCTGACTTATGCAGGCAATCTGGCCAACCTCAAGGACATCGAGGACAAGCCCAACTACACCTTTGTGAAGGGCGACATCTGCGACTTCGAGCTGATGCTCAAGTTGATGAACGACTATCAGGTAGACGGCATTATCCATCTGGCTGCAGAAAGCCACGTAGACCGCTCTATCAAGGATCCATTCACCTTTGCACAGACCAACGTGATGGGAACACTCTCGCTCCTGCAGGCAGCAAAGACCTACTGGGAGAGTCTGCCCGAAGGCTATGAGGGCAAGCGCTTCTACCACATTTCTACCGACGAGGTGTATGGCGCCTTGCAGATGACACATCCCGAGGGCGTGGCAGCACCATTCTCCACCAAGGCATCAAGTGGCAAGAACCACGAGGCTTATGGCGAGGAGTTCTTCGTAGAAACCACCAAGTACAATCCCCATTCTCCCTACTCGGCTTCCAAGGCCAGCAGCGACCACTTTGTACGTGCTTTCCACGATACTTACGGCATGCCTACCATCGTGACCAACTGCTCCAACAACTATGGTCCTTACCAGTTCCCAGAGAAGCTCATCCCTCTCTTCATCAACAACATACGCCATCGCAAGCCTCTGCCCGTCTATGGCAAGGGTGAGAACGTGCGCGACTGGCTCTACGTGGTAGACCATGCCCGTGCCATCGATCTCATCTTCCACGAAGGAAAGGTGGCTGAGACCTATAATATCGGAGGTTTCAACGAGTGGAAAAACATTGACATCATCAAGGTGGTTATCAAGACCGTAGACCGTCTTCTCGGTCGCAAGGAGGGCGAAGACCTCGACCTCATCACTTACGTCACCGACCGCAAGGGCCACGACATGCGTTACGCCATCGATTCACGCAAATTGCAGCGCGAATTGGGTTGGGAACCAAGTCTGCAGTTCGAAGAGGGCATCGAGAAAACCGTGAAATGGTATCTCGACAACCAGGAATGGATGGACAATGTAACCTCTGGCGACTATCAGAAATATTACGAGAACATGTACGGCAACAAATAAATTTGTCAAGCCAAGGCGTGAAAAATTTTGATTTTTTACGCATTAAGACATGAGCTTGAGCATTACGCATAAAAAAATTGAGCTTTGAACATTGAATCATTATGAGAAAACAAATAACTCTCATAATGCTCAATATTCAAAGCTCAAAACTTATTGTGCTTTATAACGCTTAGGCTTTATCCTTCACGGAAGAAGTCGAAAGCCTCTTTGATTTCGTCGATGGTGGCACTTTGGTTGATGCGAATATCACCGATTCCACCCAACAAGGTAAAGTTGATGATGCCATCCTGATTTTTCTTGTCATGGCGCATCAGTTCTATCAGTTCGTCGTAGTCATCGCAGGTGATAGGAAGCGAGCCATAGTACTCCTTGATGAAGTTCACCGTCTGTCGCATCTTCTCCGTTGGAAATCCCGTCTTCATCACACTCAGATAGAGTTCCGGAATCAGACCGAACGCCACAGCATAGCCGTGCAGAACAGGCTTGCGTTTCAGTGCCCAGCTTTCAAAGGCATGACCGAAAGTATGTCCCAAGTTGAGCGCCTTGCGGATGCCGTGCTCATGAGGATCCTGCTCTACGATGCGCTCCTTTACCGCCACGCTATCGCCCACCATGCGCTGCAACTGCTGCAAGTCGGGATGAGCCAGGTCGAAGCCAACCAACTCCGCCCACATCTTTTCGTCCGAAATCAAACCATGCTTCAGCATCTCGGCATAGCCCGAACAGATGTTCTCGGCATCGAGCGTGCGCAGGAACTCAGTATCGAGAATGACAAACTTGGAGTCGCAGAACACGCCTATCTCGTTCTTCAGTCCACCGAAGTTGATGCCCGTCTTTCCTCCCACCGAAGCATCCACCATCGAGAGGAGCGTAGTGGGGATGTTGATAAAGTTGATGCCACGCTTGAAAGTTGCAGCGGCAAAGCCACCCAAGTCGGTAACCATTCCACCACCCAGGTTTATCATGCACGAATGGCGCGATGCACCGCCCTCACCCAACGACTTCCATACGTGTACCATCGTGTCGAGGTCTTTGTGCGTATCGGTGGCACCAATGGTAATGACCTTCGCATCCTTGAGCGAGAAATAATTTTTCACAACAGGCCAGCACTTGACAACTGTGGTGTCGTCGGTAAGCACAAAAATCTTGTCGTGCTCGCACTCTGCCAAGGCTTCGGCTATCTCACTTTCGAGATTGGTAGAAATAATGACTCTCTGACTCATAAATTTATCAATATATTATAAATAATGTAATTCTTGCGTGCAAAGGTACGTATTTTTCTGCATTTTGATGCAAAAGAACACACTTTTAGCATTCTTTTCACACATTTTAGACTAAACCTTATCACAAAGGATGCGTCTAAACTATCAAGCGATTTAAAAAACCTATAAAATACAGAAATGAGAAAATCAGTACTCACCCTGCTCCTGCTATTCATCGCCATGATGATGCAGGCACAGCAACACCTCATCACGGGTGCCATTATCGACAAGGGAACCAACGACCCTGTCGAGGCATCGACCGTACAACTGCTACGCGCGGACAGCACCTATATCTCAGGCGCCATCAGCGACGAGAATGGACTCTTCAGCCTTCAGGCTCCCGAAGACGGCAGTTATCTGCTCAAGATAACCAGCGTAGGATACAAGCCCACCGTAAGGCGCATCATGATGACCCAGGGCAAAGACCTCGCCATGGGCAAGATAAACATCAACGCAGAGGCCATCATGCTCAAGGCCGCCACCGTCACGGCCATGGCCAAGAAAGTGGTGCTCAAGGAAGACACCTTCGTGTACAACTCTGCGGCTTATCGCACACCCGAAGGCTCCACCATCGAAGAGCTCGTGAAGCGCCTGCCTGGTGCTGAGGTGAGCGACGACGGAAGCATCAAAATCAACGGAAAGGAAGTGAAGAAGATCCTCGTAGACGGCAAGGAGTTCATGACCGGCGACACCAAGACGGCCCTGAAGAACCTGCCCACCAGCATCATCGACAAGATCAAGGCCTACGACGAGAAGAGCGACCTGGCTAAGGTGACGGGCATCGACGACGGAGAAGAGGAAACCGTGCTCGATTTCGGCGTCAAGAGAGGCATGAACAAGGGACTCATCGCCAATATGGACCTCAGCATAGGCACCAAGCAACGATACAGCGAAAGAGGCATGGCGGCTTATTTCAACGACCGCAACCGACTCATGATGTTCGCATCAGCCAACAACACCAACGACATGGGATTCCCCGGAGGTGGAGGCCCTGGCGGATGGGGATTCAACAAGCAGGGACTCAACGCCTCGAAGATGCTGGGTCTGAACTACAACTACGAGAACAAGGATAAGCTCAAGATGGACGCCTCACTGAGATGGAACCACAGCGATGGAGACATCAGCAGCACGGTGGCTTCCGAGAACTTCGTGAGCCAGAACTCGTCTTTCTCGAACAGCCGTGCTAAGAACTTCTCGCGCAGCAACAGCTGGGACGGACGTTTCCGCCTGGAATGGAAACCCGACACGATGACCAATATCATGTTCCGTCCATCCTTCACCATCAAGAGCAGCGATGCACTGGCACGAAGCTTGTCGGCACAGTTTAATGCCGATCCTTACCAGATCACCAACGACCCGCTCGAGGACGCAGCACGTGCCGAGCTGGGACTTGAGGACGTAAGCCTAAGCAAGAGTCTGTTGCAGCAGGCTGGAGCTCTCGTCAACCTGCAGTCGTCGAGCAGCATCAGCTATAGCGAGTCTGAAAATCTGAAAGGCATGTTGCAGTACAATCGCCGACTCAGCGCCATGGGACGCAACATCACCGTGCGCACCGATGCCAGCTACGGCAAGACCGATGCCAACAGCCTCTCACTCACCAATGCCTACATGTACCTTGTAGATGTGGCCAACGGCAACGAGACCGACCACTACAACACTTATCGTTACAACGTGACGCCTACCCGCAACTACAGCTACTCTCTGCAGGCCACCTACAGTGAGCCACTCTGGCGTGCCACCTTCCTGCAACTGAGCTATAAGTTCACCTACAAATACTCGAAGACCGACCGTTCCACCTACAACTTCTCCGACTTCAGCGATGAGGAGGCAAACCAGTGGGCTTCCATCACTCCCGAGTATCGTGGATGGGGCAACTACTTGAGCACTCTGCGCTCGCCTCTCGACGAGTACTTCGACAGCGACCAGAGCCGATTCTCCGAGTACAAGAACTACATTCACGAGATGCAGCTCATGATGCGATTCATCCGACCAAAGTACAACCTCAGCTTCGGAGCTATGCTCCAGCCACAGAGGTCGAACTTCATCTACGACTATATGGGGCAGCACATCGAAACGACACGCAACGTCACCAACTTTGCGCCAACGCTCGACTTCCGTTACCGCTTCAGCAAGGTGAGCAACCTGCGCGTCAACTATCGAGGAACCACCTCGCAACCCTCCATGACCGACCTGCTCGACATCACCGACGACAGCAATCCGCTCAACATCAAGAAGGGAAATCCGGGACTGAAGCCATCGTTCACCCACAACTTCCGACTCTTCTACAACAACTATATAGAGAAGCACCAGCGAGCCCTGATGACCTTCGTCAACTTCTCGATGACACGCAACAGCATCAGCGACATGGTGACCTACGACGACAAGACCGGTGGACGAACCACACAGCCCGAAAACATCAACGGCAACTGGAACGCACGAGGCGCATTCATGTTCAATACAGCCATCGACAGCGCTGGCGTATGGAACATCAACACCTTCACCACCCTCGCCTATACCAATGCCGTGGGCTATCTGAGCCTCGACGGAAAGACCTCGCAGAAGAACACCACCAAGCAGACTCAGGTGGGCGAGCGAATCGCCATGGGCTATCGCAACAACTGGCTTGAGGTCAACCTCAACGGAACCCTCAACTACAACCATGCCCGCAACAAGCTTCAGGCATCGAGCAACATGAACACCTGGCAGTTCTCTTACGGACCGAGCATCACAGCCACCATGCCCTGGGGCATGAGCCTGAGCACAGACCTGAGCCAGAGCAGCCGACGAGGATACAGCGACAAGTCGATGAACACCAACGAACTGGTTTGGAACGCCCAACTCTCGCAAGGCTTCCTCAAGGGCAAACCCCTCACCGTGATGATCCAGTTCTACGACCTGCTGCACCAGCAGAACACCTTGAGCCGTGCCCTTACTGCCATGGCCCGTACCGATACCGAGTACAACAGCATCAACTCTTATGCCATGCTCCACGTCATCTACCGACTGAATATCATCGGAGGCAAGCAGGCACGCGAGACGATGAGGTATGGCGGACGCCCCGACTTCGGCGGACGCCCCTTCAATGGCGGACGACCTCCCATGGGACCACCTCCAGGAGGCGGACATCGCCGCTTCTAAGTTTAGAGAAGTTGAAACCCATATACATGATGCCCAGAACCATTCGTCATCGTTGGTTCTGGGCATATTTTTGTCTCATTGGCTCTAACATCTCTACACCTTTCCACATCCGTCAGTTTTAATTTTTATAAAATAATCTTTAAATAACTATAATTATACAGTAAGAAAACTATAACGATACAAATATTTTCCTAACTTTGCAACCACTTTTTATTATAACAGAAATGAAACATCGTATTTTAAGCATGACAATGTCACTTTGCCTCGCCTGCACGATGGGAGCGCAAAGTGCCGAAAAGATTGTACCCATCAAGTATGGAAACATGGATAATTGGGTTATCAGAAACATCAAGGAATCAGGTATCATAGGCGGAAACAAGAAGGTGGTTTATGCCGTAGGTCCGTCGATGACCATCAATGGCAATACCCCCTACACCAACAAGGGCGGCTCGCCATGGGGAACCTCCAATGTGCTTGCCCACGTGTCAGGCATCTATAAGACCAACAACTCGGTATATCGCGACAAGCACGAGAACGGCCATTGTGCCAAGCTCGTCACCCATATCGAGAAGGTGAAGGTATTGGGACTCATCAATATCAAGGTACTTGCAGCAGGCTCGCTCTTCCTGGGCGACGTGCGCGAACCCATCACCGGAACCAAGGACGGTCCTAAGGCCATCAACTGGGGCATTCCTTTCACCCATCGTCCCAAGGCGGTGCGTTTCGACTATAAGACCCTGTTGCCCAACTCAGCCACCCGCATCAAGCAGAACGGCTTCAGCAGTGCATCGAAAGTGGCAGGACGCGACTATGCTGTCGCCATCCTCTATCTGCAAAAGCGTCACGAGGATGCCAATGGCAACATCACGGCCAAGCGTGTGGGCACCATGGTGGTGAAATACAGCAAGAGCACCAATGGATGGGTGAACGACGCCACCTACACCATCCATTACGGAGATATTCGCCACATGGCAGGCTATGACGCTTCGCTGATGGGGCTTCGTAATTGTGACTATGCCCGCAACAGAAAGGGCAAGAGCGTCATCATCAAGGAGACGGGATGGGCTTCGGCCAACGAGACCCCTACCCACCTCATCCTGCAGTTCTCTTCCAGTCATGGCGGAGCCTATATCGGAACGCCCGGCAACACGCTCTGGATAGACAACGTGTCACTCGTATACTAACTGTTTATCACATATTAACACCCCTACACATTATTATATACATAACACATGAAGCAGCTTCTACTCTCATGCCTTACATGCCTTCTCTTGCCTACTCTTGGTATGGCAGGGGAGGCTGACTCTACCTTCACGCCACATACCGGAATGGAAAAAAAGGAGATAAAAATTGGAAAAAAGGTGGACGAAAATGTGGACGAGAAGGCGGAAGTGAAGGAGGCGGAAGTGAAGAAGGCGGAAGTGAAGAAGGCGGACGAGAAGAAGAAATCGCTCATCACCCGTTTTCTCGACTACTTCAACGATGCCAACAAGAAGAACGACAAGCGGTTCGACTTCAGTATTATCGGAGGGCCACACTATGCCACCGACACCAAGTTGGGCTTAGGCTTAGTGGCAGCAGGCATCTATCGCTCCGACCCAGCCGACACGCTCCTCCTCCCCTCCAATGTGTCGCTCTTTGGCGATGTCAGCACGGTGGGCTTCTATCTGCTCGGTGTGCGCGGAACCCACATCTTCCCCCACGACCGTTACCGTGCCGTCTACACGCTCTACTTCTATTCCTTCCCCTGCAAGTTCTGGGGAATGGGATACGACATGGGCGACAACGACGACAACGAGAGCGACATGAAGCGATGGCAGGTGCACGTGAAGGGAAGCTTCCTGTGGAACCTTGGCAGCAACCTCTTCCTCGGTCCTTCCGTGGCCTACGACTACATCATCGGCAAGGACATCGAGCGCCCCGAACTCTTGGCGGGAATGGACCGACATACCGACAACTATGGCGTGGGATTCACCTTCATGTTCGACAACCGTGACAACCTCACCTATCCCCACCGGGGTTATTACGTGAACCTCACCCAGATGTTCCGTCCGCGCTTCATGGGCAACGACTATGCCTTCAGCACCACCGAACTGCAGCTCAACGCCTACCAGCAACCCTGGCGAGGAGCCGTACTGGCCGAGGACCTTCGTTCCACATTCAACTTTGGCAATCCCTCGTGGGGCATGATGGCACAGACAGGAGGCAGCAATGCCCTGCGCGGATATTACGAGGGAAGATATCGCGACAAGCACATGATAGAAGCCACTGTCGAACTTCGCCAGCACGTGTGGAAACGCAACTCGCTCACGGCCTGGATAGGTGCAGGAACCGTCTTCCCCAAGTTCAGCCAGATGAGAAGCCGACACATCCTGCACAACTATGGTGTGGGCTATCGATGGGAATTCAAGAAGAACGTCAACGTGCGTCTCGACTATGGTTTCGGCAAGGGCGGACAGAGAGGATTCCTCTTCAATATCAACGAGGCGTTCTAAAAGCAAACAATACACAACATGAAATCATTCAACAAAATCATATACTGGTATGCCGTCATAGCGCTTACCGTGCCCAATGTGGCCCTTTGTTTCACTGAGCACCTCAGCACATGGGCAGCCCTTGCCAACACCGTGCTGCCCTTTGGTGTCTACATGGCTCTGATGAGCATCTGTCGCAAGCCGGGCAAGATGGTGTGGTGGCTCTTCCCCATCATCTTCTTTGCAGCCTTCCAGATCGTGTTGCTCTATCTCTTCGGCAAGGGCGTCATAGCCGTGGATATGTTCCTCAACCTCGTAACCACCAATCCTGGCGAGGCCATGGAGTTGCTCGACAACCTCATTCCTGGCGTGGCGAGTGTCTTCATCCTCTATCTGCCCCTGCTCATCCTGGGCGTGGTGTCCATACGGAGCAAGAAGGCACCCGTGCTGTCCTCTGCCCTCAGAAAGCGATATGCCCTGTGGGCTTCAGCCTTGGCCATCGTGGGATGCATCCTTGTTGCCACGGCCTGTCTCTCCCGTCCCTCCGACAACTCACAGCTCGACGACCATCATGCCGCACAATATAGCGTGCTCAACGACCTCTACCCCGTCAATGTGTTCTATAACCTCTACCTTGCCGTGAAGCGCAACAACGCCTCCATCCACTACAAGGAGGCATCTGCCCGTTTCCGCTTCGATGCCAGGCCGTCCCATCCCGAGGACTCCTGCGAGGTCTACGTCATGGTGATAGGCGAGACGGCACGAGCCATGAACTTCAGTCTCTATGGTTATCAGCGCGACACCAATCCACGGCTCAGCAAGACCCCGGGACTGGTGACGTTCAGCGATGTCACCACCCAGTCGAACACCACCCACAAGAGTGTGCCCATGCTCCTCTCGCAGGCTTCGGCCTCCGACTTCGAGCGTCTCTTCCACGAGAAAGGCATCCTGCAGGCCTTCCGTGAGGCAGGCTTCCACACCGTGTTTCTGAGCAATCAGCGCCCCAACCACTCGTTCATCGACTTCCTGGGCGAACAGGCCGACCAGTGGCTCTTCCTCAAGACAGGCGACGCCAACACCGCTGGCCGTGAGCTGGCCGAAGCCCCGGGCAAGGACGGCAACTACTATGACGCCGACCTGCTGCCCATCCTCGACAGGATACTGGCCCGGAAGCGCAAGAAGGAGTTCATCGTGCTCCACACCTATGGCTCTCACTTCAACTACATGGACCGCTATCCCCGACAGATGGCGCATTTCCAGCCCGACACGCATTGCGAGGCCAAGAAGGAGAACCGTCCCGACCTCATCAACGCCTACGACAACACCATCCGCTACACCGACCTTGTGCTCAGTGGGGTGATAGAGCGCCTGAGAGCACACGGAGGCATGAGCGCCATGCTCTATACGAGCGACCATGGCGAGAACATCTTCGATGACAGTCACAAGCTCTTCCTTCATGCTTCGCCCCGAGCTTCGGAGTACGAGCTGCATGTGCCCTTCCTGGTATGGACATCGCAGAGCTTCCAGCATCAGGAGCCAGCCGTGGCACAGGCCCTCTCCGCCAACCGCCACAAGCAGGCACAGAGCAGCCGTTCCGCCTTCCACACCATGCTCAATATCGGGGGCATCAGTACGCGCTTCCGCCAAGAGCACGAGTCGTTGGCGAGCCCAGCCTATCGTCCCGCCCCTCTGCTCTACCTCAACGACCACAACGAGGCTATCCCACAGGCAGAATGTGGATTTTAGGTTATTGAACTTGCGAAACTTGAGTTAGATTATAAAAACTTTCTCTTTTCTTTCTCTATATCAGTTTTTTGCTGTAATTTTGCACCCGAATAAGTCAATAACAGTAGAAAACAATGGACTCAACACGCAAAATCGAAAAAGTAAGTTTGCGCAACCTCCACATGGAGGATTACGACCAACTGGCGAAATCGTTCAAGCGCATTTATGCCGACTCGGACGTTTTCTGGACACGTTCTCAAATCAAAAAGCTCATTACCATCTTTCCCGAAGGTCAGGTAGTCATCATCGTCGACGACAAGATCGTGGGCTGTGCCCTCTCTATCATCGTCAACTACAACATGGTGAAGGGCGACCACACCTATGCCCAGGTGACAGGCAATGAAACCTTCAACACCCACGATGCCAACGGCAACATCCTCTATGGCATCGAGGTCTTCATCCACCCCGACTATCGTGGCCTCCGACTGGCCCGACGCATGTACGAATACCGCAAGGAGCTGTGCGAGAAGCTCAACCTCAAGGCCATCATGTTTGGCGGACGCATACCCAACTATCACAAGTATGCCGACCAGATGCGCCCCAAGGAGTACATCGAGAAAGTGCGCAGTCGTGAAATCTACGACCCCGTGCTCACCTTCCAGCTGTCCAACGACTTCCACGTGCGCCGTGTGATACGCAACTATCTGCCCAGCGACGAGGAGAGCGAACACTGCGCCACCCTGTTGCAGTGGGACAACATCTACTATCAGCCACCTACGGACTCCTATGTAGACCGCAAACCCACCGTGCGCATCGGTCTCGTGCAGTGGCAGATGCGCCCTTATGCCTCCGTCGACGACCTCTTCGAGCAGGTGGAGTTCTTCGTCGATTCGGTGAGCGACTATAAGAGCGACTTCATCCTCTTCCCCGAATACTTCAATGCCCCTCTGATGGCTAAGTTCAACAATATGGGCGAGGCACAGAGCATCCGACAGATGGCACAGTACACCGAGCAGATACGCGACCGGTTCCGTGAGCTTGCCATCAGTTACAACATCAACATCATCACGGGCAGCATGCCTTACGTCAAGGACGACGGCGCCCTCTACAACGTGGGCTTCCTGTGCCGACGCGACGGAAGTGTGGACATGTACGAGAAGATTCATGTCACCCCCGACGAGCAGAAGTGCTGGGGTCTTACAGGCGGAAGCCACATCCAGACCTTCGACACCGACTGTGGCAAGATAGGCATCGTGATCTGTTACGACGTGGAGTTCCCCGAGCTCTCACGCCTCATGGCTCAAGACGGCATGCAGATACTCTTCGTGCCCTTCATGACCGATACCCAGAACGCTTACTCCCGTGTGCGCGTCTGCGCCCAGGCCCGTGCCATCGAGAACGAGTGCTATGTGGCCATTGCGGGCAGTGTGGGCAACCTGCCCCGTGTGCACAACATGGACATACAGTATGCTCAGAGTGCCGTGTTCACGCCTTGCGACTTCGCCTTCCCCAACGACGGCAAGCGATCGGAGGCTACGCCCAACACCGAGATGATTCTCGTATCCGACGTTGACCTCAACCTGCTCAACGAGCTCCACACCTATGGTGCCGTGCGCAACCTGCGCGACCGCCGCAAGGACCTCTATGAGCTGAAGAAAAAATAAAGATGTACAAGATCGACATATCGGAGCGCACGCTCCACTTCAAGCAGCCTGCCGGAACCTCACGGGGTGTCTACACCACCCGGCACAGTTATTACCTCACCCTCACCTCGGCAGAACATCCGGGCATCAGAGGCGTGGGCGAATGTGCCACCCTGCCCGACCTGAGCTGTGACGCCAAACCCGAATACGAGCTCACGCTCCGACAGGTGTGCCAGATGGTGGAACAGATGGGGCGCATACCCTACGACATGATACGTGCCTACCCCAGCATCACCTTCGGACAGGAGACCGCCTTTGCCGACTTCTTCCGTCAGTGCCCCGCTATCGATGTGCCGGCATGGGCGACGTACCTGGCAAGCCTCTACGACACGCCCTTCGCACGGGGCGAGGAGGGCATCACCATCAACGGACTGGTATGGATGGGCACCTACGACGAGATGCTCGCCCGACTGGAGGAGAAGCTGAAGAGCGGATTCCACTGCGTGAAACTGAAGATTGGTGCCATCGACTTCTTCAAGGAGCTCGACCTCATCAAGCGCATACGCCAGGTGTACAGCAAGGAGCAGATAGAGTTGCGCGTGGATGCCAACGGTGGCTTCACGCCCGAAAATGCCATGAGCCGACTGGAAGCCCTGGCACAGTACGACATCCACTCCATAGAGCAGCCCATACGCCAGCACCAGTGGCCCAAGATGGCTGCCCTGTGCCGTGAGTCGCCCCTGCCCATCGCCCTCGACGAGGAGCTCATCGGCGTGAACGTGCGATCGATGAAGCAGGCATTGCTCGACACCATACACCCTCAGTACATCGTGCTGAAGCCCTCGCTCCACGGAGGCATCTACGGATGCCGCGAATGGATACAGATGGCAAGCGAACGGGGCATCGGAAGTTGGATTACATCGGCCTTGGAGAGCAACGTAGGCCTCAGTGCCATCGCCCATTTCTGCGCCAAGACTTATGGTCCCGGGGTCTCCATGCCTCAGGGCTTAGGCACCGGTCAACTCTTCACCGACAACATCCCCATGCCTTTGGAAATCAGAGGAGAAAAGATCTTTGTCATTCAAGTTTAGCAAGTTCAGGAGTTAAGGAGTTAAAGGAGTTAAGACAATAGTCTTTGTGGGTGTATTCATGAAGCTGTTGTCTTAACTCCTTTAACTCCTTAACTCCTTTAACTCCTGAAACTTAACTCCTGAAAAATTAAAATTCCCCTTATGGAACTGAACGAATTTCTTGCCGAATGGCACAACGACAACCCCCGCATTCTGGTACACACCAGCGGATCTACGGGCAAACCCAAACCCCTGATGGTGGAGAAGAGGCGGATGCTCAACTCAGCCCGCATCACCTGCGACTTCTTAGGACTGAAGCCGGGCGACACCGCCCTGCTCTGCATGCCCCTCGACTATATCGCGGGCAAGATGATGGTGGTACGAAGCCTCCAGCGAGACCTTCGGCTCACCTCCGTGCGCCCGAGCAGCCATCCCCTGGCCGACGAAACCCTGCCCCACTTCACCTTTGCCGCCATGGTGCCCATGCAGGTGTACAACACCCTGAAAGTACCCTGCGAGCGCGAACGGCTCATGCACATCCGTCACCTCATCATAGGCGGAGGAGCCATCAGCGACGAGTTGGCACAGATGATCAAGCCCCTGCCCAATGCCGTATGGAGCACCTATGGCATGACCGAGACCCTGTCGCACATCGCCCTGCGTCGCCTCAATGGTCCTGACGCCAGCCTCTGGTATACCCCCTTCGACGGCGTAGGCATAAGCCTCAATGCCGACGGATGCCTTGTCATCGACGCCCCCGAGGTATGTGCCGAACCCCTTGCCACCAACGACATCGCCCAGCTACGCACCGACGACCGCACGGGCAAGACGCTCTTCCGCATCAAGGGCCGCAAGGACAACGTGGTGTGCAGTGGAGGCATCAAGATCCAGATAGAGGAGGTGGAGGAAACCTTGCGTCCGCACCTGTCGGCGCCCTTCATGATCGTCAAGAAACTAGATGAGATGCTGGGCGAAAAGGCCATCCTCCTCACCGAGTCGGCCGACCTGACCCACATAGAAGAAATATGCAGAAACACCCTGCCCAAATACTGGGTGCCACGGGAGTTTCTGCACATCGACCGCCTGCCCCTCACCGAGACAGGCAAGCCTAAACGCACCCTCCCCTTCACACCACGGTGATCCAGATGCTCTCTTCATTCTGCTGAGCCTGGGTGATGAGGTCGATGAGTTGGCGCAAACGCTGTTGCGAGTTCACCACCATGCCCACCATTTTGTTTTCGCCCACCAGGATGCAGCCCTGCGTGTCGTCAGGATAGTTGCCAGCATGGATGCGTATGCCCTCAAAGAGGGGCACGCCCACGAGTAGGGGCAACCATCTCTTGAATCGTGGCGACTTGCTCACCACCACGGTGTAAGAGCCTTCGGGGATAGCCGTCTTGCCCTGCACCTTGCGGGCCATCTTGCCCGACACCCTGCCGTGGCGAGCATCCACCTCCCTCGGGGCAAGCGGAATGCCCAGCAGGTTGCGCCATGTAGGCTCCAGGGTGTCGCAGAAGTAATGCTCTGTGGTGAGCAGGCTCTCATCCACACGGCAGCGCACAGTGCGCTTGTCGTCCCTCCTCCTGCCGGGTATCAACTCTCGTTCCACACTTCCATCGGGCAGGATATACAGTCGGCCGATGGTGTAAGTAGCTCTCTTGGCTATGCGTTTCAATATGATTTCCATTTCTAAGATAACGTTTAATGTTTAGTGTTTTTATGAAAAACTCTCATCCTTTCAAGAACTTCACCTTGCGGAAAATCGGACTGTCAGTGTCAGTGTCAGCACCTTCCACCTTAGCCACATATCCACGGTGCACCCATTGGTGTATGGCATCCCTGATGCGCCTGGCATTGTCGTTGTCGAAGCCCTGTGCACGCCGCACCTTCACGTAGTCGTCCATGGTAAACTCGTCGGGCAAGAGCGACAGCAGGTTCTTAGGACCATTGGGTGCTGTGCGGTTCACCTTGTCTTGCTCGCCATCGGCATCGTAGATCATTTGTCCGAAGAGCTTCAGCTTGCACCACAGGTCGTAACGCTCGCTCCAGCGCACGAAGTCCTCTATCGACTTCTCCCACTTCATGCCGTTGGCGACATACAGCACACAGGCCTTGAGGTAGGCAATGACGTTGGCACGGAAGGAAAGGTTCTCGAACACATAGTTCTGCGACAGACGGGCAAACTCAGCGTTCTCCTCCATCAGCTTGCGGGCGAGCCTGAGAGCCTGGGGGCAGTCCACCAGTCCGCGGGCCTTCAACAGGTTGTCGATGTAGGGTTTCAGCTCCTCGTCGAAGGAGGCATCGTAGGAGCCATAGACGGGAATCTCCGAACCGCACGGGCGTCGCTCGATGGTGGCAAACGAGATGCGGCTCACGGGTCCGTCGGTCACCACCCTTCGGAAATAGTCACGACACTTCTTCGGTGTGCAACAGGCATTCCAGTTGAAGCGCACCTTCACAGTCTCGGTCACCGACTGCACGCCCACTCGGTCCTGTCCATAGTTGCCCAGGTCGAATGCCAGCTCCATGATGCGGAAGTGCTGGTTGGTCTTGCCCTTGAGGGCATCGAAGAGGTTCAGCTCATTCACTTTGGCATAGAGGAAGTGCCGTTCAGCCTCCTTCATACGCAGCACGAAGGCAGGGTTGGTCATGTCGATGTTCACCTCCTGGATGACGAGTCCTTCGGGTCGTTCACGCTTGTCCTTGTTGGAGCCCTTACGGTTACATTCGTCCTTCCATGCCCTCTCCCGCTCACGTTGCTGGGCGTCGCGTGCCCTGATGTCTGCCATGATGCGGTTGATGGGCTGGGTGATGCTCTCCTTGCCGCTTCCTGTAGGAGCACAGAGGATGTTCATCAGCGTGGCCTCATGCTCCACGTTGTCGACGTAGCGGAAGCGGGTGTCGCACAGATGGCTTGCCAGGGCTGGGAAGACGGCTTGCGACACGGCAGGCTGATAGATGACAGGCGTCTTGCTCACGAGCAGACGGATGAGACGGGGCAACTTCTGCGGCATCTCGTGTATGCGATAGAAGTAGGAGTCGGGGTTCAGAATGTCGCCATAGTCGTCGGCATCATAGTCTTCGGCTTTTCCCCTTGCCTGTTCTTGCTGGCACAGGCTGATGGCCTTGCGCACAATCATGGGCATGCGGTGCGACTGCTTCCTCTGACAAGCGCTGTCGACGGTGGTGAAGGCTCGCTTCTTCTCCTCGCCGAAGGTGGGTATCACCTGCTTGATCCACGTGGCGTTGTCGTCGCACAGATAGCGCAGATAGCAGCTCAGGGTGAAGATAAACGAGTTGCGCGAACCGTGCTGTGGCTCACCTCCGAGCAGTTCTACGAGCTTGCTTGTTATCGCCTCGTAGGGGATTCCGTCGTATTCTTGGGCGAAGTCTTGTCGTCTCTCCTCTCCGCCATGATCTTGATCCACTCCATGATTGCCGAGATGATGATCATCAGCACGATCATGATTAGCAGACTGGGCATACTCAACAGCAGTGCCAGCAGGAAGAGCAGCAGAGCTATTGTCGCTCTCAGGTCGATGTTCTTGATTCGTTGCAACTTGGGGTTTAGGGTCATGTTCGGGTTCATTTTTGTTAAGTTTAGGATTAGGGTTGATATTTACGCTGGTATTCGCCTGAGAAGCAGCATCACCGTTGGAGTCTCTCTCGTCCATGCCGGAAGAGCTTCGCAAGGGGGCGAAGAGCCGTGCCTCGTCGATGAAGAGGATGTAGTCTTCGGGCACGATGAACGACGGGCGTGCCAGGTCTTTCACGCACACGTCGTACTCCTCATCGCCGAGCTGTTGCGACATCCACTTCTGAGCCTCTGCCAGGTTCATGCCCTCTGGCATGACGAAGACGAGCCTGAGCCCCTCCAACGACGGTGTGACGTGCACGAGCAGTATTCTCGCCAGCACCTGAGGATTCTTCGCTCTCAGTTCTTCGCTCTTTGCTTTCCACCATCCCGTAGGGTCGGCGATGTGGTCTTTGTCGTAGATGCTGAGTCCGCTGGGTATGGCGTCGGCGTTGAGTCGTCGGCCATTGCGAAAGGTGGCGTGGGGCGTGAGTATGGGCAACTGGCTCTTGAGCCGTGTCTTCATCGTGTCGTAGTCTTCCTGTCCTATCTCTCCCCGGCGTTTGCGCTCCAGTGCATCCTCTATCTGTGCGCAGACGTCCTTCACCCTGCTGTTCTTAGTAGCCTGGTGGAAGAGCTCGGGAGTGCATACTTGCACCTCCCTGCTCCTTACGCTTTGTGATATTCCAAAAGCCATGGTTGTTTCGTATTTAATGTTTAATTATTTTTTCGATGTCCTGCACCAGGATGTCCTGATACACCTGTCCCTGATACTCATGGGTCTGAAAACGCAGTTTCACCACGACCACCTCTCCGGCATAGAACCTAAGTTGTGCGTCCTTGCCAAGCATTACCGCGGCAAACTGGTTTTCAAACTTTCCGCCAAACTCCTGCAACACGATGTTGCACTTGGCGAGTTTCCCGTTCTCACTCTTCTGCGAATCGACGAGGGAAGTCTCTCCCTGCATCACTACTTTCATGATCATTGTTTCCATATCAATATTAATTATTTAGTGTTAAGTTTATGAGCCAAAAGGCTTTCGACCTGTACGGTTGGAATTACGCAGCACGCCCTGAAAGGGCAGAAGCTCTTAGCCCAGGGCAGCGCCCTGGGTCGTTTTTGGACGCAATCTGTCGCCCTGTAAGGGCAAAAGCTTTAAAAATCAAGGCAATACATAAAGCTTTTGCCCTTACAGGTAGGGTGTTCAAAATAGGTTTCAAAAACTGGCTCAAATATTGAACGAAAAATATACTTAATATATTATCAATCAATGAGATAGCGTTTGCTTTTTAATGCCGTTTTTTTGAAGTATCCGAAAACTGCTCATTTCATTTATACAACATTGGTTGTTTATCAATGATTTACAGGCTCAAATACGCAAAAAGTGAGTCAAATTTTGATGCGGATTTTGAACACCCTACCTTACAGGGCGCCTTGCTGACTGCCTTTATACCCAGGGCGTTGCCCTGGGCTAAGAGCTTCTGCCCTTTCAGGGCGTGCCAACCGTACAGGTCGAAGGCTTTTCTCTTTTAGAATCGCTCTTTTGCTTTTAAATGTATAAACTCCCGTCCCTTCTCCGTCCACACGAGGTACATGCGGGTTAGCACGGTGTCTCTTCCCACAAAGAGGTCATAGTGGGTTCGGCTCTTCGCCAGTCCGCGGTGGGCATAGTCGGCATAGAGCATATACTGTCCGCTCTGGTAGTACTGAATCCGTTCAGCGCAGAGCCATCGGTTCAGTTCCTGTGCCGTCATCCCCAATTCCTTGGCTATCTGCGTGGTGGTGTAGCACGAGATGCTGTCGAGCACGCTGTCGGCGTAGAGAGCCTTGGGCAGCAGTCGGTCGATTTCCACATCCTGCTCAGCGATCCGTCTGTTCTTTTGCTCCAGGAGCACTTTCTGCTCGCTGATGAGTTTGTCTTTCTGCTCCAGGGTGGTTCTCAGCACCTCCTCTGCCCTTCGGCGTATATCCTCCTCGGTGTTTCCCTCGCGAACGAGGATGTAGCCTCCCGCCTTTCGGATAGAGGGAAGAACCTCCGAGGTGACCCAGTGCTTGAAGCGCTGCGCAGTGGGGAGCTTCGAACCAAGCACCAGCGCATAGAATCCGCTCTCTGCCACAAACAACATCTGCATCCGCTTAAACCTGCATGTAGCTTTTCCGTGACTGATAATAGGAGTTGATATCGTACGTTTCGTACGGTCATCTTCATCGACATGTCTTGCTATAGCCTTGTCAGCCTGGAGATACCCCAGCGCACCGCACACGTCTTTGCCGCAAAACTGAGGCTCGCCTTTTTCGTCGGTCAAGATGCGGATGCATCCGAACTCAGAGCACTCAAATACCATCACCGGGACGGCATTCTCATGATTGGCAGCTTTAGATGCCACCATGTTGGCAGCAGCCTTGCTACCGACATCCTGTACATTAGTTTTTTTCATAAGCTATAAATATTGAAATGGTTAATACTATATTTCTAATACGAAATGTGATTTTCATGGCAGAAGACCATCATTCTTGTTGTTTCAACCTTGTCAAAGAGCGAGTGGATGGCAATATCATTCTTATGTCCCACTTACAACATGGCATACACAGGAATGTCCACGAACTTCAGAACTCAGCGATGGTTCTGAAATCCATGAGCAAAGGTAAAGCGAAAAAAAAGGATGCCAAAAGAAAAAAATATGCAATGATCAGCTGGTCTAATCAGTCTAATCATTGCATATTTTTTCGTCTCATTCGTCCAACAAAGAGTCTAACGAATGTTATGTTTTACTGACGGTAAAAAAAAATAAATTGGTATGCTGTTCTTTAAGTGTTTTCCATTCATTGTAATTGGTACTGCTTAATTCGTCACCAACTTAGTAACGAATTTGTGAGACGCTGTCTCACAAATTCTTTTAACCTATATTGTTTTCTTCAAACTCTGCAATCCATTCCCTAACCTTGGCTTGCAGCAAAGCCTTATCTGGCAAATATAATTGATATGCAGAGGCATAGACATGCGAGTCTTTTGGTAAAGTCAACTCTACAAGTGCATCGTTCTTACTCTCACAAAGCAAAATGCCGATGGTTGGTTTCTCGAAGTCTTGCTTCACAAAGCGGTCATAATAGTTGACATACATCTGCATCTGTCCAAGGTCTTGATGGGAAAGTTTGTCTGTTTTCAAATCAATAAGGACATAGCATTGCAACAATCTATTATAGAAGACCAAATCAACATAATAATTGTCTTCATCGAAAGTGAAACGTTTCTGACGTGCCTCGAATAGGAAGCCTTTCCCTAATTCGAGCAGGAACTGTTGCATCTTGCAGATAATGGCATTCTCCAACTTCGACTCAGAGTAAGCGGCATCTGGCTTCAAGCCCAAGAACTCCAAGGTCAAAGGACTCTTGATAACATCTGAAGGCTTCTCTATCGTTTGCCCTTCCTTTGCCAAACGCATCACCTCATCCTTGTCACGGCTCAAGGCCAATCGCTCATAGAGGCAACTGCCTACTTGACGCTGCAACTGTCTTTTAGACCATTGCTGCTGTACACATTCTATCTCATAGAAAGAACGAGCGTCTGAATTTTCCACACGCATCAGAATCAGATAATGACTCCAAGACAGCTTAAACATTTGATTATCACTATCTTTTGAATTTGCTAACCAGTGGTTAGCATTTTTGTTTTCAAAAGGGCAACCAGTGGTTGACCTTTTTGCATATACAATATAGAATTGCCTAATATTGCGGAGATTTGGATATGACCATCCCGTCCCAAAACGAGCTGTCAAACTCTTAGATAACTCTTGCAAGACTTGCTTTCCATATTGCGCATGGACATTTCCATTCTGTTCATACTCTACTATATACTTGCCAACATAGTACTTGGTATAGACCTCCGCCGTGTTGACAGAAGTCTTCACGTAAGACCTTGCCTGTTCTATCAGACCAGACACCTTGTTGAATAGGTCTTCTACATTATCTGAAGTCTTTGTTATTTCGTTTGCCATAATTAATTACATTGTTATCTGAATTTGTGGGACGCTGTCCCACAAATTCCTATTTCAAATAAGTGAGACAGTGTCTCACCTTTTATTTGGTACGCATGCGTACCAAATTTTATTATTATCAGAAGTTCTACAACATACCTGTCTAAGACATCTTTTATCTTGTTTTCTTCATAAATTCACCGAATTTTGCAGCAAATATACATTATTTTTTGCGATAATCATTATAAATTAAGCTATTTTATGCAATTCAACTCCTCTTTCATCTCCACGAGCCGCACGTACAGTCCCCTGTAGGCTATCTCGTAGAATCGGCTCACCTTCTCGTAGGCGATACCGAGCTGATTGCGCCTTGCCCACATGTCCTTCAGCCTGGTTACCTCCTTGGATTCGCCGTATTTCCACAAGGTGCGTTCATGAGAGACAGACTTGCGCAATTTGTCGGTCATCGACTTCATTTCCTCGGGAGTATCATAGGAAAACACCATAGGGAACCATTCCATCATCTGCTCCACAAACTCTTTGTCGCCCACAGATTGTCGGCACACGCCAGCTTCCAGCAAGGCCTCAAAGATATAATACCATTCGTTCTTGACTGAAGGGTTGATTCTGCCATGCTCGTTAGGGCCGTAGATGGCGTTGTACTCGCCAAGGTCGATGCTCCTGGCAATCTCACCGAGCAAGGCATTCAGCTTATCGTCAGAGTCGAAGAGCCTGGTGTCGAAGATGCAGTTGCGCAGGGAGTCGGTAAGTTCCTCCCGGTGGATGCCCGAGGCCGACTGGACGCCGCCTCCAAATCCGAAGTTCACATGCTCGATGGTGAGGTTGCCATCGACAGCTATGCCATAGTTGTTGCCATTGATATTGATTGCCATAATTATCGTTTTTGTAAAAGAGGTTGGGTTTCTTTGGCGGCGATAGCCTTTGCCAGCATCTCCACCTGAGAGTTGGTGAGATGGAATCCTGCGTTCAGGTCACCCCCGGTCATGATGCCACAGTTGTCGCCTCCTGCACTTACGCCCTTGGACTCTCCGTCGAGCCGCTTGTAGAGTTCGAGCAACGGAACGTCGAGCAGGTGATGGTGCTCAATGTTGTATCTGTTCAGCAAGAGCAGCATCTCCTTGATGGTCTCCACGCTCCTGCCGTATACCGGGGTGAGCAGCTGATTTATGAACTGTCGCATTGCATCAGGGTTCTCACCTTCTTCCCGCTTCCACTCCATCAGCTCATAATGCAACAAGTCGGCCCGCTTTCCTTCCGCAAACCGGGCCTCTTCTTTCTTGCATCCCTCGTCGAGCAGGGCATCGAACAGTTCATGGTGGCACCACCTTTTCATGATGCAGAGGATGACAGACTGCAAGTTTGACTTCTCAAGTATCTTCCCTGATGCCTGGCCCTGCTTCGCTGACAAGGCGGCTAACATCGAGGCTGCCACCATCTCGATAAGCATTGCATCGGCAGCAGCGCCGACGTCGCCAGAGGCCTCAGTGATACAGGAAGCCTCCTCCTCCAAGTCTTCCAGTTCGTCATCGATGCCCTCTTGCGCATCGGGAAGCCCGAGTATCACATCACAAAGGTTTTTTGCCGAGAGGCAAATCTCCTGAGGCGTGAGGTGGGTCTTACCTTCCTTGTACCACGCCTTCAAGGCATCGTGGAAGGTTACATAGACCGTATCGGAAAGCATCCGGCGGCGCAAGGGACGAGCCTGATGAGGTGTAAGTCGTTCTATCATTTATTTTTTAGTTTACTCGATTTACCAACGAATCTCCCAGAAGAGAGCGAGACTCCTCGTCCTCAGACTCGTGCTTGATGCTGTTCATCATCGTTATCACCTTGGCTTCCAGCTCTATGCGTTTCACCTGCTCCAGCGGTGCACCCTCCTTGTCGGTGCCATGAAAGAGGCACTCCAGCAGGACGGCATCGAATTCCTGGGTTACAATCTTGTCGGAGAGAGTCTCTTCGGAGTCGATGAGACAAGAGTAGTGGGCACCGTCACTGGTAATCAGCTCCACAGGGGTATCGGTGGCGCGGCTCAGCGTGAGCAGGTTCTTCATGAAGACAGATGTCTTGTCAACATAAAGTGCGGTCTTCGACTCCTCAGGCATCACCGTGTAGAGTGACTTGTAATTGTCCCTCTTGGCAGCCAACGCCAGTGGCAGCACGAGCGACATAAGCGAGTCGTCGAAATACTCCTTTCCCTCGCCCCTCAACCGGTCCACTCGCTGCAAGATCTCGCTCTCCGTCAGCCCCTCAGGCGCACTGAAGATTAGGTTTTGCGAGTGCTGTTGCAGCCGTGTCCACGTCTTGAAGAGGTCTTCTGCGTAGTAGCTGGGCAGGATGTCGATCGTGTAGCAATAATCGGCGAAGAGCCTGGCGTTGATGGTTCGGGAGAGGATGCGCGCCACTTGCTGCGGATTGCCGAATGCCTTCTTGCGGCGGTGTATGGCGACGGTGCGAAGGCCACTTCGGTTGTCGATGACTACGAAGCACGAAGGCTCGTCTCTCGCCACGCTGGGCTCGTAATGCTTCTCGATGGGGATGTCGATGCTGTTGGCGAACTGCATCACGATGATTTCGGGTGCCGACAACAGGTGATACACTCGGTGGTTGAACACTTTCTGCGTTTCACCCTCGCCCAGCCGGAAGTCGATACTCGAGTCCTCTTCGAAGAGGCTGCCCAAGTGTCGCTGGCGATCTTCCCAGTGATGCGGGGCGAACTCATGCTTGTACTTGATAAAAAAAATGCGCAAATCTTGCCATAAGGTTATTCAGGTTTGATAATTGTTTTTTAGTTCTACTTTTCCCACTCTGGGCATCCGCCCACGCTTACTGCCTACAAAGTTACACAATTATTTGGGTTTTCGGAAAGAAAAGGGAGAAAAAAACAAACGGCAATAAAAATATGTTCCACATGGTCTTTCTGTAATCGGAGGAAATAAAAGACAAAAAGTTAAGATATAAGACCAATCATAAACCAAAAAAGGCACGATTGCTCGTGCCCTAATTACTTGATCTATCATTATATTGCGTTCGTTAGCCGAAACTATTGAACAACAACTTTCTTCACACTACCATCACTATACTTCACGATGTTCAAGCCCTTGGCTGGAGCAGATAATCGTTGGCCATTTGCTGAATAGCGAGAGACTTCCTTGACATTGGTAGAGATTGCAACCTTATCAATGCCCGTCGCATCGAACTCTACTATCTTATCGAAATAGCTAAATTCTGACCAAAAATAAGCATCACCAGTTCCTTTTGGTACATAAACCGTACATTTCTTTTCGTCACATCCAAGAAATAGATTTGACCCCGTCTCTGGTAATTTTTCCATATATGCATAAATGGATGTTAATTCACTGCAAGCATTAAAAGCTTGAGAACCTATCGCAGTAACACTGGAAGGGATGGTCAAGCTAATCAATCCATAGCAGCAGAAAAAAGCACCAGCGCCTATCTTAGTAACACCGGAAGGGATGGTAAAGTTAGTCAACCCTCTGCAATTCAGAAAAGCATGCTCGCCTATCTCAGTAACACTGGAAGGGAGGGTCAAGCTTGTCAATCCAATGCAACTTGACAAAGCATAACAGCCTATCTTAGTAACACTGGAAGGGAGGGTCAAGCTTGTCAAACCACTGCAACCATAAAAAGCATAATCGCCCAACTTATCATTAGAGGTATAAATGAAGCCATCATCGCGGTCCGAATAATAAGCAGATCCACCTTCTACAATTTTAGCATCAGACAAGTCTAATATAGATAGCTTTCCGTCGGTTTCTTTCCCATTAACATCACAACCAGCCATCTCACGGATAAATTTCAAATCCGTGCCATTAATTTTACCAACAATCTTCAGATTGGTAATCAGATTCTTCTGGCTTTCACTAATCTTATCAGGTAAAGTACCAGCCTCATCCAGCTTTATTTGTCTGGTAATCAAGCCATCATCTGCAGCCAGAATTGCCGTGCTCCCAAGCAACACAAATAGCACTGTTAAAAACAGACCTTTGAAAGTAAATGTTCTCATATTCATTTTAGTTATTTTATTCCGCAGCACTATAGTTTATTATACTTTTGATATCCTGAGCAACAAAAGCGGCCCAGGGTTTTGTCATATCGAAAAATTCAACGTATCTTCGTGTTGCAAAAAGAAACAAAAAATCCAACGATAGACAGGGCAAAGTTACAAATAAAATCTGAGAAACCACTTTTTTTGGAGGATTTTTTTCGGGGTCGTGGAGCAAATCCGCTGACACTGACACTGACAGTCCAAAATTCCGCAACTCCCCCTTGAGGGAAAAAAGGGTGAAAGAGAAAGTTTATATTTATATATATATATAAATATAAAAATATATTATTAACATTTCTTTGCTTTTCTACTCCTTCACAGGAGAAAAGAAGAGGGGTGCGGAAAATCGGACTGTCAGTGTCAGTGTCAGCAAGGCGTCACATAAAAGCGAGGTCGTGAGAAACTATGACTTCGGAAGAAGAAAACTAAATTTGCGCGCGCCGAAAACTATGGATTTCCGTAGGTAAACTTACTGAACGCATTTTTGCTGAAAATCGCCTGTTTACGCACACCGAAATTTGGTCAGTCCAAGAAAAGGTGGTAACTTTGCAACAGAAATAGAAACATCGAAAAACATTAACCATTAAAACACATTACAACTATGGCAAACAACACAAAAGGAACATTGAAGTATCGTAAGGTAAAGCGCATTCCACCCCTGGGTGAAAACGCTGGTAAGGAAAAGTGGTACGCCACGGTGGTAACCGACCGAGAGTTGTCGTTCGAAGACTTCGTCAACCACATCTCCGACCACGGCTCGCCCTACTCACGAGGATGTATCAATGGTGTGCTCACCGATGCACTCGACTGCCTGCAGGAGCTCATCCTCGACGGCAAGAGCGTACGGCTCGGCGACCTGGGACTCTTCTCCATCGGCATGGCTTCGAAGGCCGAAGAGACTGCCAAGGACGTGAGCGCCCAGAGCATCAAGAAGGTGCACCTCATCGTGCGCAACACCCGCACCTGGAGCAACTCGGAGCTCAGCAAGAAGTGCAAGCTCAAGGAATACGACGCCTTCGGCACTGACGGCACTCAGACCGACTCGCCCGGCTCTGGCGACAACGGAGGCGCAGGCGGCTCCGGCACCACTGGCGGCACCACCCCCGGAGGCACTGGCAATCCAGGAGGCACTGGCAATCCAGGAGGCTCTGAAAGCACCGGAGGCGGCGACGGAGAATAGGCATCCTGACTCCTGAGCATCGCCAAGGGGAGTTGCCCGAAAACTCCCCTATCGAGAATCATTCACCGAAACACAGAACCCTTAAACATCTATCACTATGAAAAAGGACACTTGGAAAACCCTCATTCAGATCGCCATCAGCATCTTGACTGCTATTGCCACCACGCTCGGTATCACCAGCTGCACCCTGGCATAGGCCTTCCGCCACGCCTGGATAGCATCTCTGAACGCCCCTCTCATCCTCTCTTCGCCCAAAAGCCCGCGAGCCCCTCACAGCAGGGAGCCGCGGGCTTTTCGCTTTGGCATACTGAAAAAAAGAGGAAAACATTTGGCGGTTTGAGGGATTCCTTGTATTTTTGCAATGGTTTATCAAAAAAAATAAGGCTTATGTGCAAATATGAAGAAATAGAAGGCTGGCGTCTGTCGAACGGAAAGACCATCAGGGAGATCAACAATGCCGTGCACGATGAGGTGGAACGCATCTACTTAGAGGCGTGGTCGAAAGGCATCTCCGTGCCATATTTCGAGGGCGGCAAGACCTTTCTTGCCAATCCCGACGGAAGCGACGATGAAGCTTCCTTAGATTTCAATACACGCCAATACACCATCATCCGACAAGTTGCTGCACCAGGTAAAGGAAAAATGTCCTACTTGCTGCAAGCTTAGTTCCGTTTGCATTTATACAGATAATAAATATTATTACCATGATTAGAAGACCGGAATTAAGACAATAGCCTTATTGCTTGTAATCAAGTCCACAAAGCTGTTGTCTTAACTCTCTCACTCCTCAGCATGAGCATCATGGGAACTGTGGATAGTCGTCGAAGCGGGGCTTGCGCTTCTCGAGGAAGGCCTTGCCGCCCTCCTGCGCCTCGTCCATGGTGTAATAGAGCATGGTGGCATCGCCTGCCAGCTCCTGGATGCCCGCCTGTCCGTCGAGCTCGGCATTGAGTCCTGCCTTGATCATGCGCAGTGCCAAGGGCGAGCGTTCCATCATAATCTCGGCCCACTCCACGCAGGTGTCCTCCAGCTCGGCGAGGGGCACCACCTTGTTGACCATGCCCATCTCCTCGGCCTCACGGGCGCTGTATTGGCGGCACAGGAACCATATCTCGCGGGCCTTCTTCTGTCCCACCATGCGTGCCAGGTAAGAGGCACCGAAGCCTGCGTCGAAGCTTCCCACCTTGGGACCCGTCTGTCCGAAGATGGCATTCTCGGAGGCGATGGTGAGGTCGCACATCACGTGGAGCACATGGCCGCCACCGATGGCATAGCCGTTCACCATGGCGATGACGGGCTTGGGCAGACGGCGTATCTGCATCTGCACGTCGAGCACATTGAGGCGTGGCACTCCGTCGGTTCCCACGTATCCTCCGCGTCCCTTGACGTGCATGTCGCCTCCGGCACAGAAGGCCTTGTCGCCGGCACCGGTGAGGATGACCACCCGTATGTCCTGACTCTCACGGCAATAGCTGAAGGCCTGCGACATCTCCCATGTGGTGAGGGGTGTGAAGGCATTGCGATAACGCTCTCGGTTGATGGTTATCTTGGCTATGTGGTGATACTCTTCGAAGATGATTTCCTTGAAATCAAATCCTTCTATTTTTTTCCATTCTCTCATATCGTTGTATTTATGTATTTTATGCTTAATTTTGAGGAGTTATTTTTCAGGAGTTAAAGGAGTTAAGGAGTTATCGCTCCCTGCGGTCGCTGAGGAGTTAAGACAAATGCCTTTGTGGGTTTGAATTCAAGCAATAAGACTGTTGTCTTAACTCCTTAACTCCTTTAACTCCTTAACTCCCGAACATCCCCTTCACGGCCTCGTTGTCGGCATCGATGTCGGTGAACACCTCCATGAGCATGGGGCGGTCGGACTCGGTATGGATGAGCCAGTCGATGCCCTGTCGTAGGGACGCCATGTCGTCGGCATTCTGATAAGCCACTCCGTGAGCCTGACAGAGGTGACAGGCCGAGGTGACGTGCTCTGCCATCACCAAGCGCTCGCGGGCGGCACTCTGCTTCAGTCCCTCGAACTTGCCGAAGATGGCACCTCCGCCATTGTTGAGCAGGAGGATGCGCAGACTGCCGTTGATATTGCGGTTCCAGAGGGCGTTCTGGTCGTAGAAGAAGCTCAGGTCGCCCAGCACGCAGAACACCTTCTGCTGGCTCTTGGCGTCGGGATGATGCTGTTCGGAGAGCACCACCGACAGGCCTGCTGCTGCAGAGAGCGTGCCCTCGATGCCGTTGACACCACGACAGCAATGCACATACTGGCAGGCGTAGATGCCCGCCAGGCGGATGGGCATGCTGTTGCCATAGAAGATACGGCACTCGCTCGTGTCGCCCAGCACGGAGTGGGCAAGATACTCCTGCTGGAAGTATTTCACTGCCGCCATGCTGCTGTAGGGCGGCTCATAGTCGTAGGCGTGCCGCTTGGCCGCACGCAGAGCCCAGAACCACCGATCCTTGAAGTCGTCGACATCGGCACTGTAGGCCTGGTCGTAATCGGTCATGGCAGAGGCCAGCTGGTCGGGGTCGCACTGGAAGATGCGGTCTATGTGCATGAAGGTGTCCACCATCTCGCCGTCCTTGCTCACCCGCCACACCTTGGCTCCGCCTCCGCCCTGCTCCCTGCTGCGGGCTGCCCGTCGCAGGAACTGCTTGAGGCGCTTGCTCACCAGCGTGCCGCCCACATAGAGGATAAAGTCGGGCATGAGGTCCTCGACATCGTAGGTCGCCATGCGTCGCCGCATCACGGGCACCTCTATCTCTCCTTTCTCCAACCGGGCGAGCACCTCCTCGAAACTGCTTGCCAAGAGGTTGCTGGAGTAGTCGTGCGAGGCGGGGTCCTTGCTCGACGTGCCGAGAGCGGTGGGCTCGATGAGCGTCACTGCCCACGAGCTGATGTTCTTGATGCCATGGAGCGAGGTCGAGGGATAGTCCTGTCCCACGACGATCATCGGCCTGCGGGCGTTCAGGAAGTCGAGCAGGTCGCCATAGTGGAATCCGCCTCCGTAGAGACCGGTCCTCACATAGTCTACCCAGTGGGTATGGGGGAGCTCCTTCTGGGTGAACTCGTAGAGGGGTTCGGCGATGTGTATGTTGATGTGCACGGGGCCCGACTTGCGGTGCACGCAGTCGATGACGGCCTCGTGGGCCTGTCGCTCGCAATACCATGCCTGCTCGTCGTGCATCTGGGCTGAGGCAGGGTGGTCTAATATATAAGGTGTAATCATCGGCAGGTCGACACTCCTGTTCACCATCTGTCCGAAAACGTGGGCTTGCGGAAGGGTCTGCCCGTCCTGCTGACCTATCCACGCCTCGGGGCGGTCGGCAGAGATGACGATGATGGGCAACTTCTGATAGTAGGCCTCGGCGACGGCGGGATAGACATTGAGCAGGGCTGAGCCCGAGGTGACGCACACCGCCACGGGGTCGGGACTATAGCCCAGCGAGCCTGCCATCGACATGCCCAAGGCCATGAAACCGGCACTGCGCTCGTCGGTGACGGGATAGCACGTGATGCCCTCCGCCTCGTTGAAATTGTGAACCAAGGGGGCGTTCCTGCTTCCGGGACACACCACCACTCGCCTTACACCATGGCTCTTGAGCACACTGGTCAGGATATTGACATTCTCGATATTGCTATACATTTTTTTTATGAATGTTGAATTCAAGTTTCGCAAGTAAGCCCCACACGCCCTGAAAGGGCAGAAGCTCTTAGCCCAGGGCAACACCCTGGGTTGTTTGGGGCGGTAACCTGTCGCCCTGTAAGGGCAAAAGCTTTAAAACTCCAGGCAATATATAAAGCTGTTGCCCTTACAGGGCGCATTGCTGATTGTCATTATACCCAGGGCGATGCCCTGGGCTAAGAGCTTCTGCCCCTTCAGGGCGTGCTGCTTAATGAATACACCCACAAAGACTGTTGTCTTAACTCCTTAACTTCTTTAACTCCTTAACTCCTGAGTATTCTCCCTAAACTCAAACCAGCTCCATCATGGTCTGCATCTTGGCCTCGGTCTCCCTCCACTCCTTCTTCATCTCGCTTTCCTTCAGGAGGCCGCCACCGGCATAGAGCTCGCAGATGCCGCCAGGCAGAAGACGCATACAGCGGAGCGACACGAAGAGATGGGTATCGGCACGGGGCGACAGCATGCCCACGAAACCACTGTAGTACCGACGGGGCTCGTGCTCATGACGCAGGATAAACCTGCGGGCTGGCTCCTTGGGAATGCCACACACGGCTGGCGTAGGATAGAGCGCTTCGAGCACATCGCCCAGCACGTCGGCACAGGGCAGACGGAAATGGATGTCGGTACGCAGATGACACAGATGGGCCGCCGTCATCGTGTAGGGCCCTTGCAGACGATAGTCGTCGGAGAAGGTCCTGATGCACGCCTCGATGTAGTCGGTGACGTACTGCTGCTCCTCCTGGTCCTTCTGCGGCCACTCCACTCCCTCTACAGCCTTCGTGGATAAGGGCGGGATGGTAGTAACAGGCGCCTTCTGCGTGCCCGCTAACGACATGGTCTGAAAGGCATTGCCGTTGCCCTGGAGTAGGATTTCGGGCGTTGCCATGAGCCACATTCCCGAAGGCTCTGTATACACCAAAGCCACAAAGAGACGGGGATACAGGCGACAGGCCTTCTGGAAGAGTGCCTCTGCCGATAAACGGGTGTGCAGGGTGGACTTGCGTGCCAAGACTATCTTGCGAAACACGCCACGCTCCAACTGCCCGTGAAAACATTCATAGTCGCGGGCATAAGCCTCTGTGCAGAGCGATTTCTGCACTCGTCGTCCTCCCTTGGCATCATCAACGCACTGAGCTTCTGGCACAAAGTCACGCACTTCGTCGGGATGAATCAGCACCACGGGGCATTCGGCCGAAGGCTGGAAGGGCGCTATCACGAAGCCTTCCTTGCCATTGAGTTGAGCCACAGAGGAGAGGATTTCGGGCTCTCCCACGTGCTGCGCCACATAGGTGGCATGCTGCTCGCAGGGCAAACGATAATACGCAAAAGCCGTCATCTTCTTATTCTGCCTGTTTCTTGGGTTGGTCTTTCTTCGGAGTGATCACATAGTTGGTCACCTGCACGGTGCACACGGTCTCGCCCTGCGAGTTGCGTATGTCCACCTGCCATGTGTGCAGCACTCTTCCCTTGTGCACCAACTTGGCGTAAGCGGTAACGGTGTCGCCCTCGGATACGGCGATGACATGGGTGCCGCTCACGTTGATGCCCACGGCAATGCGTCCCGGACAGAGTGCCAGCGAGCCTATGCCCGCCACATTCTCGGCCAGCGCCAGCGAGGCGCCACCACTCAGGAATCCAAAGGGCTGGCGATTGCGCTCGTCGACCTTCATCGTCGCCATGATGGTATCGGGCTCGGGGGTAGAGATGAATTTCATACCCAGCGTCTTCGACAGTCCGTCGGTCTTACTGATCCTCTTTACTATTTCATCTATGTTCATTGTGCTGTTTTTTTAAGTATAATGCAAAATTAATAGAAATAAGAGATAAAACAAAATAAATAAGGTAATTTTATACTTTTATCTCACATTTACTCAACTTCCGCACATGAGGAAGTTCCTGTCTTTTTCTGACTTAACGAAGGGAAAACTCATCTATTTTGCATCGTTTGCACATTATTAATATATTAAAAAGCATAAAATACTACGTCAGTTAAAATTTTATTCGTATTTTTGCACCACGAATAATAAGATATATCTCAATAGAATATGAACATTTTAGAGTTGAGCGAACAGGAAATAGTTCGCAGACAGTGTCTTCAGACATTGCGAGAGATGGGCATCGACCCATACCCAGCAGCAGAGTTTCCAACCAATGCATTCAGCACAGACATCAAGGCTGAGTTCAAAGACGAGGACGAGCCACGCCAGGTAGTCATCGCAGGCCGTATGATGGGCCGACGCGTGATGGGCAAGGCAAGCTTCGCCGAGTTGCAGGATTCTAAGGGAAGAATACAGGTCTATATCGCCCGCGACGAAATCTGTCCCGACGAGAACAAGGACCTTTACAATACGGTATTCAAAAAATTGCTCGACATCGGTGACTTCATCGGTGTCAAGGGATTCGTCTTCCGCACACAGACAGGCGAGATCTCCGTTCACGCCAAGGAGCTGTGCCTGCTCTCCAAGAGCCTCAAGCCACTCCCTATCGTGAAGTACAAGGACGGCGTGGCATACGACAAGTTCGACGACCCTGAGCTGCGCTATCGCCAGCGCTATGTCGACCTCATCGTCAACGACGGCGTGAAGGACACCTTCCTGCAGCGTGCCACAGTATTGCGCACCCTGCGCAGTGTGCTTGACAACGCTGGTTATACAGAGGTGGAGACTCCTACCCTGCAGAGCATCGCAGGTGGTGCTTCGGCCCGCCCATTCATCACTCACTTCAATGCGCTCGACCAGGATATGTACATGCGTATCGCCACCGAGCTCTATCTGAAGCGACTCATCGTAGGCGGCTTCGAGGGTGTGTATGAGATCGGAAAGAACTTCCGCAACGAGGGTATGGACCGCAACCACAACCCTGAGTTCACCTGCATGGAGCTCTACGTACAGTACAAGGACTACAACTGGATGATGTCATTCACTGAGAAGTTGCTCGAAACCATCTGTATCGCTGTCAACGGCAAGCCAGAGCGCGAGATCGACGGCAACATCGTAAGTTTCAAGGCACCTTACCGCCGTCTGCCTATCCTCGACGCCATCAAGGAGAAGACCGGCTTCGACTGCAACGGAAAGACCGAGGAGGAAATACGCAACTTCTGCAAGGAGAAGGGCATGGACGTAGACGAGACCATGGGCAAGGGCAAGCTCATCGACGAGCTCTTCGGAGAGTTCTGCGAGGGAACCTTCATCCAGCCTACCTTTATCACCGACTACCCTGTGGAGATGTCGCCACTCACCAAGATGCACCGCTCTAAGCCAGGACTCACCGAGCGCTTCGAGCTGATGGTCAACGGCAAGGAGCTGGCCAACGCATACTCTGAGCTCAACGACCCTATCGACCAGGAAGAGCGCTTCATCGACCAGATGAAACTGGCCGACAAGGGCGACGACGAGGCGATGATCATCGACCAGGACTTCCTGCGCGCACTCCAGTATGGTATGCCTCCTACATCGGGCATCGGCATCGGTATCGACCGTCTCGTCATGCTCATGACGGGCAAGACATTCATCCAGGAGGTGCTCTTCTTCCCACAGATGAAACCCGAGAAGAAGATGCCTCAGAGCTCTATCAAGGAATGGGAAGAGATCGGCGTGCCAGAAGACTGGGCATACGTGCTCCGCAAGGCTGGCTTCAACCTCATCTCCGATATCCGCGACGAGAAGGCTCAGGGATTACAGCAGAAGATCGGCGAAATCAACAAGAAGTACAAACTCGGATACGAGAAGCCTTCTGTTGATGATATCCAGGGCTGGATTGATGCTGCAAACAAATAAAATTCAAGTTTTTGGGTTTCAAGAATTAGGGAATTGGAGATAATTCTGAAATTCTCTAATTCTTGAAAAAAACTTGAGAACATTAAACATTAAATAAAAAGGTGTATAATTGCGGTAAAATTGCGATAATTGGCGGAGGAAGCTGGGCAACAGCTATAGCCAAGATTGTGGTGGGACATACTCATCACATAGGTTGGTATATGCGTCGCGACGA
>OGFF01000829.1_pt1 | contig 38194 bp, 26 predicted proteins | sample 1570751 | NCBI WGS metagenome assembly OGFF01 (sample SAMEA2581951, study PRJEB24529) | metagenome | biome: Human gut stool | place: China | collected 2011 | reverse complement strand
TTTACAAAAAGGGATATTGAATTGCTCCATCAAAATGGAACAGTCGTATATACATATCTAAATATTGGGTCGATTGAAAACTTCAGGGAGTACTATACAACCTATGCGGAACTGGCAATCGGTGAGTATGAGCACTGGGAGGAAGAAGAATGGGTAGATGTAGCAAACCCAGACTGGCAGAAGTTTATAGGACAGCTTTCTCAGGAACTATATGAAAAAGGTGTTGACGGATTCTTTATAGATAATTGTGATGTATATTATTACGATCCGCACGAGAGTATTTTTGAAGGCATTACAGCGATTCTACAAAATATAATGACGTTTGGAAAAGCGGTCATCATCAACGGTGGAGATACTTATGTGGCGGAATATAGGGAACGCTATGGGGCGATTGATCAGATTATGACAGGTGTAAATCAGGAATCAGTATGGAGCAGTATTGATTTTGATAGCGGAACTTTTGGTGAACAAACGAGCGAGACGAGAGATTATTTCTGCAAATATTTGGAAACGTGCAAGGCGGATGGGGTGGAAGTGTATCTTTTGGAATATACAACTAATCAAAAACTGATTCAAAAAATAAAAGAATACTGCAAGGAGCAAGATTTCCATTTTTATATTTCCAATTCCATTGAACTTAGATAATGAGTGTTGAGAAATACGAAAAAGATGAGCAAATTAAAAAAGTTCGACCTATTAATACTAGCAGAGAAGGTGAAATTTGATTAGGCGGCTGCGCTCAACTCTATCATCGAAGCGGGACGCCAAAGTGAGAACGCTGCTGTTGCTGAAGAAAAAATGTAAAGAAAAATAGTGACTGGGTATGCGGTTGCTTTTTCTGGAACGGGATATTGATAAGGCACTGCGTAGGATGGCATTGGAAGAAGAGAAGCGCAGGACAGTCTGCTATCGCTTCTGCCGCCTACCGAGCCGGGGAGTGTTGCGCCCGGCCTTTCAGATGGTGGTGGATGATGACATTCTGGTAAAGAATCCATTCGGATTTCAGCTTGCTGGAGTATTGGTAAATGATGCAGTCACAAGAGAGGCAATTTCCAAAGACCAGATGAGAAAGTTCCTAAAGTTTGTGCATGACGATGTGGTGTACTGTAAATACTATGAAGTTGTGTACATACTCTTTCATACGGGAATGCGAATATCAGAATTTTGTGGACTGACGCTGAAGGACATTGATCTTGAGAACAGAACTGTGAATATTGACCACCAGTTGCAGAGAACATCGGATATGCGATACATCATAGAAACCACAAAGACAGATGCCGGAACAAGAGTATTGCCGATTACAGAGGATGTGGCACAGATGTTTCAGGCAATCCTTGAGGACAGAAATGCACCGAAAGTGGAGAAGTCCATAGATGGATATAGCGGATTCCTGTTTTACGATGATAATGGAATGCCACTTGTTGCAATGCATTGGCAACACCGCTTTAATCGTATGGTCGGCAGATACAATGACATTTACCGAGTACAGATGCCAAATATTACACCTCATGTATGCCGACACACCTATTGTTCGAATATGGCAAAATCGGGAATGAATCCAAAGACATTACAATACCTCATGGGGCATTCGGATATATCGGTCACAATGAATGTGTACACGCATATCGGATTCGATGATGCTGAGGAAGAATTGAAGCGGATGGAAGAGTTTAGGAAGGCACAGGCGGATGTTGAGCAGAAGAAAGAGAAACCGATGTCGCAGAAGATGTTTAAGGTAGTTTAATATGGAAGTGGAATGACGCTCCAGCTTAGGCTGGGGCGTTATTTTGTGGAAAAGAAGTGAAAATGACGATATAATATAATTCAGAGAGATTTAGCATTTAGGAGATGATATGGTGAACATATATGAGTTATTGAATCGGATTATTGTGAATAAAAGATATTCGTTGTCGCCTAATTTGTTTATTGAAGCTGATAGGACTGAATTAAGTGAAGAAGAAAGAAGTATTTTTGATTTATTGAAAAATATAGTTTCGTTGGGAACAAAAATTCATAATGATGGAATAGAATTTCATCCTATGTTCGTAATGGCAGATGGTAGCCGAACTTTTTCAATAGAAGATATATCAGAAGATGATTATTTGATATTGCATAGTTTGAAATTAGAAAAAATGCCATTGATTTTACGTGCACTGATTGCGGATATATTGTGGACTAATAAAAAAGAATTTAATGCTGCTAAAATTGCAGCAAATGCATATTGGGAATTATTTACTCTTTGGTATAGGGATGATGACAATGTTGGGACAATTGACATAATTCGACGAGCAGTATGTATTTCAGCACAAACAAAGCAAACTTTATTATTTGAAAAAATACAAGGATGGTTTGTTGATTTTTTGGAGAAGAAAGCTGCAAACAATGATGGTTTTTTTACACTTAGAGTGATGGAGTTATTCTTTGGACAGAAGAATTTTGATGTCTCTATATTTTTACCAGTATTAGATAATATGATTGCCTACAACAATGATAATATCGCAAAGGTTGAACAGGCATATATGTTAAAAACTGAATGTTTGTTTAAATTAAAAAAGAAAGAAGAAGCAACGAAAAATAATTTGCTTTTAGCAAAGTATTATTTGGATTTTGCAGATGGAATCTTTCAAAATGATATACAGGGAGCGCTTAGGTGTGTTAATTATTATCAAAAAGGGATTAAACTGTATAGAGATAATGGGGAATCACAAAAAGCGGAAATTGCACATAAAAGATTGGCAGAAATACAAAAAGAGATACCTCAAATAATGGTTCCGTTTTCTATTGAACTTGATATAAAAGGTGTTGTCGACAATATTAAAATTAACATGGAAGGGTTAACTTTTGAGGAATGTTTAATTAGATTGACACAAATGTTTGTCTTTGAAAAACAAGAAGATATAAAGAATCATGTTATTGGAGAATTCAAAGATCATCCATTATCTCATATGTTTGGAAAAAGTTTGATAAATGCACAAGGACAGACCGTGTTGGCTTTGCCACCTCTGGATATACAAAATCCAGAGAAAAATCCATATCTTTTGGAGTTACATATGTATCAGAATGCATTAGAAAAACAAAAAATTTCTGGCGACATTTGGATGAAGAATGCTTTGGCTATTTTAAGGGATACATATGTTGTTGATAATTCAATGCTAGACTTTTTGGTTAAAGATAATCCAATTATTCCAGAAGGAAGAGAACACATTTTTCAAAGTGCGTTACGCATGTTTTTGAACGGAGAATTTTATGAGGCAATGCATATTCTTGCACCGCAAGTAGAAAATCTTTTTAGAAATATTGCAAAAGAGGTTGGTGGCTTAACTGTAACATTAAAAGATGATGGATCATCAATGGAGAAAGTATTGAGTTCTATTTTGTCCTTACCGGAATTATTAGATTGCTATGACAACGATATTTTGTTTACATTTAGAGGTTTATTAAATGAACAGGCGGGTGCAAATATAAGAAATGAGATTGCACATGGCATCATAAGTGAATATGCTTGCTCTACAGGTGTATGCTTATATTTTGGAGTGGCAGTTATAAAATTACTTTCGCTTACATCTGTTTCATGCTATCAGATATTAAAGAATAGTAAAAAACTAAAACATTTTGAGGTGCCAAAAAAGGATGCACTTAAAGTAATACATTGATGATAAAAATTAGTAGTAACCCTTTCCCCTTTTACTACCAATTTTACTACTAACAGGTAGTAACAACTTGCAGGGTTCTGCTCTGATTTGCCACAATCTGTAATTTCAGAGCAAACTACATGAATCCCAGAAACCCTTGCAAAACAGGGCATTTCTGGGCAAAACAAGGAGAAATAAAACAATGATTCGAGTACTTTTCATATGCCACGGCAGGGCTTTGGGTACAGTTATAAGCGGCGATGAAGTGCGATAAAACGGAGCAAATCGTGGTGGAGTGATAGGAAAGGAACTACGGTTTTTATACGGATGACAAGGTGGAGGAAAAGAAAATATCTTATAAAAGTTCAATAATGTAGAATGAATTTAATCTATATAGTTTGTGCTGAACATTACAAGAAAAACGCTTGTATTCACAGTAACTGTTAAACACATAGTAGGTATGTGAGATACCTCTATAGTTTGTGTGTGTGAATGAATTAATAGTGTTTTGCGTAAGTGATTCAGGGTTTTTAATGTGTCTACTCTTTAATAATAATATTACAGCATTTTTCATGTTTTGATTTATAATTCGTGATTCTATAGTAGTCTCCTTTCATTGACCAATGAGTAAAATATTGTTATAAATCCTTAAAAAATGAACAAAAACCATGTTGACCAATAAGTTTTTTACGGGTATAATAATATTAGAAATTGATTCGGAGGTTGTAATATGAATTTTAGAGAGTTGGAATCCAATTTTAAAAAGAATGTTTTCAGAAATGAAGATGATATAAAAATACATTTTCATTCGGATATTGTAAAACCTCTTTTGATTGAGTTAAATCCAGATATGTTGAATCAATATAAAAGTGAGGATGTTTTAATTGCAGGTGGAAGAACTGATGCGACATTCCAAAATATTTCTTTTGAATTAAAGAAAGAAAACTATTTTTCTAAGGAAAAGGGAGTAAATGAGGCTCTTTATGGAAGAAATGACACAGATCATGGACTCTATGATTATATAATAAGTAATTCGGGAATAAGTGTCAATGATAAAGAAGAAATTATAGTGAAAAAAATAATGAGAGGTATTGGCGTTGGATTTGATGGAAAGAAATTTATATTTGCACGTTTTATTCCCTCATCACAAAGAAACAAATTAAATACAAGGAAAGTTAAAGTAGAAATTGAAAAACCACTAAATTTGGGATTTATATACGAAATAAAGGATTTTCAACCTGGTTTAAAAAGACTTGCATTGTTGTTAAAACAGCAAGAAAAGAGAAGCTTGACAAAAGAAACTCTATGTTCTGCTATTCACCCTAAAAGTGATTTTGTAAGAAATTCTATTAATATATTATATCAAAATCTCAGAAATAATATTGATACAACATCCAATTCGTTTAATAACAGAGTAAAAACATTATTTGATGAGTGGGATAGAGTATTCGGAGTGATGTATGGTGATGACGAACAAGCAACAGATTTTACAGAAGTATCTTCCAAAATAAGAGAAATGTATGGTATTGAGAAAGAAATGGATATTGACAGTAAACAATATTTATTTTCCATGCAGACATTTTTTAATATTTTTTTGAAAATATTAGTGTATTCATTTTTGGCACAACTTGTTGATCCAATGTTTACAACACAGCAAGAGTTAACAAAAGATGAAATAAACGATTTGTTCGATGGACAATCGGATGATAGCTGTAAATTGGTAAATAATTTCTTTGAATCGCATTTTCTGGAATGGTTTACATTTACGAGCAACATCAATAATCCGGATGATAGTTTTGACGTTCAGCTTGTTAATCAAACTATGAAAGAAGTTAATAAATTTGATTTAAGCACTTTTGTTTTGCGGCCTGAGAATGTCCAGGATATTTTGCAGGAAGTTTATATGGGACTTATTCCACAAGAGATGCGTCATTTAATGGGTGAGTATTTTTCACCAGATTGGATTGTGGAGCATGCACTAGATATGGTTGGATATAATGGAGATATTACAAAAACTTTGATTGATCCAACTGCAGGTTCTGGACCATTTTTAACACAATCAATAAAGCGTATTATTAAAGAAAAAAACGGTGTTCTTTCAAAAGATGATATTATTAAAATTACTGAAAACATTGTCGGATTTGATATTAATCCGATATCAGTTGTAGCGGCTAAAGCGAATTATATATTAATAACTTTTTCAGCGTATTTTGATAATTGTGATGAAGAGTTTGGCGCTCCCGTAAGTATACCTGTTTTTATTGCGGATTCAATTTTAGCGCCCGTTGTTTATACTGAAGAGAATGATACGACGCTTAAATTAGAAACAACAGTTGGTCCAATTGAGATTCCCAAATTTGATTCATTTGTGAAAGGAAATGAGTTTCTAAAACTGTTAAGTCAATCCATTGATGATAGAGGCTCATATGATGTTTTTGAAAAACTTGCTCTTGGTAAGGGATTAATACAAGAAGAAGACTTAGGTGTTGTTAAGGCATTGTTTTCGAAACTAAAAGCATTACATCGTGCTAGTAAAGATTCATTTTGGCCTATAATCTTTAGAAATAGTTTTGCACCGGTTATGATCCGAGATAAATTTGATTTTGTTGTGGGAAATCCACCCTGGATAGCATGGAAAGCAATGAGTAAGAGTTATCGTGCTGGAACATTAACAATATGGCAAAGCTATGGTATTTTTGAAAAGAATGCTTATGACAAAAAGACAACTCATGATGATTTTGGTATGGCAGTCACATATGTATCTGTAGATCAATATTTGAAAGTTGGAGGATCAATGGTATTTTTATTACCAGCATCTTTTTTGAAATCAACAAAAGGTGGTGAGGGATTTAGAAAATTCAGCATAATTCGGAATGGGCAGAGCATACCTTTTAAGGTTGAAGAAGTACATGATTTTTCATGTGTTAGTTTGTTTACTATACCAACGGTAGCTATTAAGTTTAGTAAAGGAACGGAAATGACATATCCAATGAATCGATATAGATTTTATACACAAATAGGTAGAAAATCGAAAATTGATTCTCATGCAAACTGGGATTATGTTCAATCAATTTTAGAATATTGTGATAAACTTGCACAACCGGTAGACAAGGAAGATGCTCAATCTGCTTGGTTGACGTTAGAAGATATGCGATTTGCTAATAATGTACTAAATCCAAATATAGAACGTTCTTATAAAGGACGAAAGGGGATAGAACCTGCAGGTGCAAAAGGTGTTTATATTTTGAAGGAACCTAAAAAGGCAAGAAAAGGATATTTGAATATTGAAAACGATATGTCACGCCAAAGAAGACAGGATATAATTGATAAAGGAGTTCATAAAGGGTGTATTGAAGAAACATACATATATCCAATGTTAGGTGGACGTAATATAGCAAAATGGTATGTGAAATCTAATGAATTTATGCTTGTGCCACATACTGCTGAATTTAAATATGGAGTTCCTGAAGGAATTCTTGCACTAGAAGCACCGGAAACATTCCAATGGCTGAATTATTATCATGATGAATTGCTGGATACCCGAATTCAAAATGGAAAGTTTTTTAATAAAGATACGCAGCCTTTTTATAGATTGGATAATGTTGGGACATATACTTATTCACCTTATAAAGTTTTATGGAAAGAGCAAGCGGGTAGTATGTCTGCAGTAGTGGTATCAAGTTATTATGAATCGGTGCCAAATGCAAATCGGGAATTGTTTTCAGAAGATAAACCCATTGTTGTTGATTCAAAAGTGCTTATGTTAGATGTTTATGAGGAGATGGAAGCATATTATGTGTGCGGCATAATTAATTCGCCTAGTATAATAGAAGTTGTTGATGGATATGCAATTTCTACCAATAGGGGGGTTGATGTCTTGAAGTACATTGCAATTCCTAAGTATGATAGTGATAATGATTTACATACGAAAATAGCTGATACTTCCAAGAAAATTCATCAAAAGAAAAAAGAAAAGGGAGCATGTGCTAACGTTTGTGAGTTGGAATCAAAATTGGACAGGATGATTCATATATTGTTTTCTTAGGAGGTAAAAGTGAAAAATTTGCAAGTTGATTTTAATGCGCCATTAAATGAGTTGGATTCTGAAATTCAAACATATGGATGTAGACAAAATAATCCAGATATTTGCGGTTCTAACGGCTTAGAAGGTATTTGCGCATTTGCATCGTCTGATTGTTTGTGTAAAAAACCATCTAGATCATGGAAAAAACAGTATAACAAATTAAAGGAGAATAGTTAGGTATAGGGGCGACCTAAATCGCTACCAACCTTCTCGCTGAAGACCGATGCCCCCTCTCGCGCATATTTTCGTGAAATTGCACAGGGGGTATTGTGGGAACTTGGTCTTTGCAGCTTAAATGGCTGAGATTAAGGCAAATTATTGAAATGCTGTGCGCGAAAAGTATTGCCGATTTGTGTAGAAGTAGGGCTGCCTTGAAATAGGGCAGCTCTTTTTCAAATATTGTGTTGACTAATTTCCCAGGTAGAGTGATATATGTACATACCAAAAAGAAAGGTGGTATGTGCAATGATTACAGAGATTGATTTTAAGGTTAAAGGTGAGGAACGCAAGAAGCTGGCTTATGCCATAGGTGAATTGCTTGAAATGCCGGTAAAGTATACCAGAACACCAAAGTTTGATTATCTGATTGGAAGATGCATCCTGGATAAAAACGGAGTGTTTCATGCATCCGAGAATATGACAGAAAGTAAGTTGGAATTGGTTTTAGAACGGTTTTACAAAGGCGAGCCTATACAACAATCAGAGCAGTTGGAGAATGAAGCCGTGGAAGCAGATGTATTAAGCATATCAGTTCCGAGAAGCATGTTTACGGATGATAAGCTGGAAAATTTGCAGAAGTTGATAGAAGGGAAGCAAACACTTTTTAAACACGCATTCCTGACAGAGCAGTTGGAGGTTGTTATTACCGAGAATCAAGTTTCATTTCCCTGGTTTCCACTTGCGTCTGAGCTGGATGCTGTGAATGCTTATACAGAATTTATTTCCAAACTGTACGAATTAGCGATAAAGCTAAAACGAGTATCAGTGACGGATAAAGAAGTTGAGAATGAAAAATACGCATTCCGATGTTTCCTCCTACGCTTGGGATTTATCGGAGACGATAGCAAGACTGCTCGCCGGATTCTTCTTCAAAATCTTTCTGGAAATTCAGCATTTCGCAAAGCATAAAATAGTGATATTCTTTGGTGCAGGGTGTCGCAGAGATGTCCTGTATTATTTTATCTTAAGAAGCTGTACGGCTTCCGGACGGATGAGCTTGCCATCGATACGCTCATAAGCTGCGTATCCGGTTAGATTTTCGCGGGCATACAGTTCTGTCAAGACTTTCACAGAAAGGGGCTGTCGCTCTAATATCCAGAAGAAGGACAAATCTCCAAATGCAACAGGAACGCTGCTGTCTGCTATATCCGGCATATAGGGAGATATAACCACTGGCCTGCTTAAAATCGTGTCATCTGACTGACGCCACAGATAATTGCTATATCTACTCAAGGAGACAGTAGAAATGAGCAGTATAAAACATTGGCTTTGAGTGTGAGTGATAATATGGATGGCAAAGTTTATGCTGTTGTAAAAAAGAGTTGGAAGAATTAATGAAATTGTCTAATGAGTATTTTGATGTAAGACACAATGATTATTTGAATGCGGCAAAAGAAAAGAGAGAGGCGTTAAATGATTCACTGTTTATCGAATACTTGTATAATCGTGCTTATGCAATGTTGTATTTGCTTAGATTAAAACATAAAGAGACAAACGAATGTGAATAATACTTTCTTATGATTGGAGATGAAAGATAAATGGAAAAGTATAAAGAACCACAAATATATATAGTTAATAACAGAGAAATAACAGAAAGGTTGAGTCAGAATTATATTGTTGCAACTGGTGATCTGGGAGTGGCTAAAACTGTTGAGTACGAAGAATATGTGAATAAGAGATATGTTGACCTAGAATATAGTATGATAAGTAATTTGCATGAATATAGTGTGGTCATAATTGATTTACAAAATGAGAATGATACAAGACACTGTTTAGAGGATGATGAACCGGATGGTATACCATATTTATTTGAGTTGAGTTTTCCTCAGAAAGAATTTAGACCTAGTCCTCTTGTTTTGAGGATTATGAAAGACAAGTTAAAAACAAAAGTACTGAAAATTATTTTTGCGGGAAGTAGTTATTCGGAAAAATATAATATTATAGAAGTGTTAAAACAAAATCAATATAGCTATCCGAGTGAAGAAGTACATAACATATATGAAACTATTCAAGCTAGTGCAACATCAAAATTCGGAAAGAAAATAATATCAGACAATAGCAATCTTGCAAATTTAATAGCAAAATATGTTAAAGGATATAATGTAATTTTTGAGTTACCAACAAAATGGGATAGAACTTCTCAAAAATCAATTGCAGATCCTAATTTCTTACCATTGTTAAAAAATCAAGATGGAGAGGTGGTTTCGTATATAGGATATTCAGAAAATTCAGGCTATGAACTGTTGCTTCCGTTTTGTGAAAAGAAGGATGAATTGATTGAAAGGTTAGTAACATCTGTATTGCCAGAAATATTGCCAGATTTTTTCCCTGAATCAAAAGAGTTTGAATGGATAAAAGAACAAGATTTTTTACCTAAAGAAATACTTGAACTTGAGAAAGAACGGACTTTAATTCAAGAACAATATAATTCGAAAATTAAGTCATTGAATGAGAGAAGAAATGCTATTGACCAGAAGTATAAATTTTTGAATGATTTGTTGATAGAAACAGGGGATAAGTTAGTTCAAGCTGTATGTACATACTTCAAGTGGCTTGGTTTTGCAAATGTAGAAGCAATTGATGGAAATGAAGATATTTTAAGAGAAGATATACAGATTTTGGAAGATGATAAATTATTTATTATTGAAGTTAAAGGTATTGGGGGAACATCTACAGATGCAGAATGTTCACAGGTAGCAAAACATAGACGAAGAAGAGAAAAAGAGCATCGTGACAAAGAAATATTGCCAATTTATATTGTGAATCATCAAAGGTATATAAGGCCTTCATTAAGACAAAATCCTCCATTTAGTGATAATCAAATAGATTATGCTAAAAATGATGAAAGAGGTCTTCTTACTACATGGCAGCTTTACAATCAATATAAGTTGATAGAAAATGGTATATTTACGAAAAAAGAAACAAGAGAATCACTAGATAAATGGGGGCTTATTTCGTTACTTCCAAAGAATTTAATTAGAGTGGGGATTTATGAGGAATATTTTAAGAAACCTAAAGCAGGTATATTGACACTTAACAATGTTAAATTGGAAGTTGGAAAAATGATATATGCAAAAAAAGATGGAAAATGGATTTGTACTTCTATTGTAAGTATACAGCTTAATGATAAGGATGTAGATCAAGTAGACAATGGTGAGGTTGGAATAGTGACCGATATTGAACTGGAAAAAGGATATGAGATTTTTGTCAAAATTGAGTAGTAACCCCACCCGCTTTTTACTCCGTTTCTACTACGATTATTGTACACATCTTGCAAAATTTTGCTACGATTTGCATTTTATGTACAGAAATGACCAATACATAAAGAAAAATTAACACCGCGCAAAACGCTGCAAATGGCAGCAGGAAAGCGCCTTTTGAAAGGAGAAATTATGAGCATTCGAGTACTTTTCATCTGCCATGGCAATATATGCCGTTCCCCTATCTCCGAGTTCGTCCTCAAGGACATGGTAGAAAAGCTCGGCATAGCAGATAAATTTGAGATAGCTTCTGCGGCCACCAGCACTGAGGAGATCTGGGGCGGAAAAGGCAATCCGATATATCCGCCGGCGCAGGAAGTGCTGAGGGCTCATGGCATAGGTAAGACTGCTTACACAGACTTTAGTGGCAAGAGAGCCAGGCAGATTACAAGGCAGGATTATGAATATTATGATTATCTGCTCTGCGCAGATACAGCAAATGTGAGGAACACAATGCGCATAACCGGTTCGGACTACCAGGACAAGATACATTTGCTGCTCGATTATGCGGGAAGATATGGACAATCTATAGCGGATCCGTGGTATACGGGACGATTTGATGAGACATACAGGGATGTGTGTCAGGGATGTGAGGGCTTTCTTGATTATCTCAGGCAAGGCAATAGGTTGTAGATAATGTTATCAAAATGGGAACAATGGGATATTATTGAGTGCACCAGCTGAACGCAGGTGCATTTGATATTGTCAGATTGTTCCTTTTTATTCTGACAAGGTATTGCCGGTATGTGTTTACACTCTCGAAGGCATGATTTTATATTGATTTTATATTGCTTGTTTTATATAGCAACGCCACGAAAAACGTGATATGATTTACGCGTAAATGTATGAGAGAAAAATAGTTCTTTGGCATGATAATGAATAGAGAATACAAATATATAAACTACCAACGGAGGCACACAAATGGAATTATACAAAGGCAGACCAGAGACAAATGAAGGACGACTTGAGAGGGAGATCAGAGTTTATGATTTCCTTGATGATCACGGCATAGAGTATTGGCGCACAGATCATGCTCCAGCAGACACAATGGAAGTTTGCAGCGAGATAGATGCGGTGCTTGGGGCAACCATTTGTAAGAATCTGTTTTTGTGCAACAGGCAGAAGACGCAGTTCTATCTGCTCATGATGCCGGGCGACAAGCCGTTCAAGACAAAGGAGATCACATCGCAGATAGGCAGCGCGAGACTTTCATTTGCATCGCCGGAGGATATGGAGAAGTATCTGGATATCAGGCCGGGGGCGGTCAGCGTCATGGGTCTCATGAATGACCATGAGAATCATGTGCAGCTGCTTGTTGACGAGGATGTTATGAATGGCGAGTATCTTGGATGCCATCCGTGTGTGAATACATCAAGTATGAAGGTCAGGACGGAGGATATATTTGGAAAGTTTCTTGAGGCGGTTCACCACGATATGATCAAGGTGACGCTCACTGGAGAATAGGAGTGATAGAGTGTCATATAGACGCAGATTGATTGAATATTTCATAATGAGGTAAAAATGATGGCAGAGCGAAGAAACGGGGGCAAGCCTCGCAGAGAAGAAAACAATAAAACGAGTGGCAGCGTAAACGAAAGAAAAAGACAGACACATAGCAGAAAGTACGATGTAACAGGTGGAGAGAAACAAATAAAAACAGGAAGCAAAGGTAAAAATGTACAGGGAAAAACGCGACAGGCACACTCATCACAATATAAGCTTAACCCAAACAGCAAATGCCCTATATCCCATCTGTGCGGTGGCTGTCAGTATGTGGATATGCCATATGAGCAGCAGCTTGCTGAGAAACAGAAGTATATAGATGACCTGCTCAGCGTATTTGGTCCTGTGGACAAGATAATAGGCATGGAGAATCCGTATTACTACAGGAATAAGGTCACTGCGGCATTCAGGAGAATGAAGAGCGGAGAAATAATTTCCGGGGTGTACGAGGAAGGAACACACAATATACTTCCAGTCGAGAACTGTTATGTGGAGGATGAGAAGGCTGCGGCCATCATCAGGACATTTGCCGGACTGATAAAGTCGTTCAAGCTGCAGATATACAACGAGGATACAGGAACCGGACTTATCAGGCATTTGCAGATAAGAGTTGGAAGAAAGACCGGGCAGATCATGGTGATCATAGTTACAGCGTCGCCGGTATTTCCGTCCAAGAAAAATCTCGCAAAGGCACTTGTGACGGCTCATCCGGAGATTACAACGGTTGTTCAGAATATCAATATGAAGGACACCAGTATGGTCATCGGCGACAGGAATCAGGTTGTTTACGGTAAAGGTTATATAGAGGATATCCTATGCGGAAAGCGTTTCCGTATATCGCCGGGCAGCTTCTATCAGGTCAATCCGGAGCAGACTGAGGTTCTATATGGAAAAGCTATCAAGTACGCGGATCTCAAGAAGAAGGAGACTGTGATAGATGCCTACTGCGGTATAGGAACCATAGGCATAGCTGCAAGCGACCGGGCAAAGAAGGTCATCGGCGTGGAGTTGAATGAGGCAGCAGTGCATGATGCCCGGGTGAATGTGAAGATGAACAAGATACAGAATGTTGACATTTACAGTAACGATGCAGGTAGATTTATGGTGGATGTCGCTGAGGAAGGGGACAGCATAGACGTGGTATTTATGGATCCTCCGAGATCTGGAAGCACGGAGGAGTTCATGTCATCGGTCATCACTCTTGGACCTAAGAGAGTAGTGTATATATCCTGCGGCCCGGAGAGCCTTGCCCGCGACTTGAAATATATGATAAAGAACGGCTACCAGGTCATCAGGATGACACCGGTGGACATGTTCCCGCTCACCCGCGGGGTAGAGACAGTCTGTCTCCTGACAAAAGCAAGAGCAATACAGAGATAGTGAAAAATGAAAAATAGTCCCATTACTTGCAAAATGTCTTGATCATCACAGTGTACTACACACAATCGGTAGCGAAATCGACTGAGTTTCAACGTTTCTTTGCCGCGTCGGAGATCCTCAACGTCCTTATCGAGGTCGGAGACGCGTGCATATAGAAACAAGTTGAAACAAAGGTAGATGAGCGTGATTGGAGTAGTACACTGTGATAACAGACATTGCAAGTAATGGGACTATTTCATTTTACATATACTTCACAAGCTCATCGATGATAGGCGCATAGTGCTCGCCCTCAAGACCGTAGTCCTTTTCCTTGTAGTTCCATGCTGCGCGGCCTATTCCGTACTTTTCAAATACAGAATGGATATCTTTGTACCAGTTCAGAGTTCCGTCAAGTGGTGCCTGATCTATAACACCATATTCGCCGCAGTACATAAATCCGTCTCTTTCTTCAACAGCCTTGATGCCGTCAAGGAACATTCTTTCGAACAAATCAGGGCCGATGGAATTAAGTCCAAGGCTACTCTCGGTGATGGCCCCATGCATACACCCTTCGATCTGGCGGGATTTCTCCATGTAGTCATTGAAATCCCCCGGATATTCGATATGGAAATCTGAAGGCATACCTGTTACCCAGTAAGCAGACTGGTGGGTAAATACCATTGGCTCATAACAGTGGAAATTGTAAACTATGTTCTCATCGTTGTGATGAGGGAGAAGTTTTATAGATGTAACAGCATTGTAGCCAACCCCACCGAGCAGGATCTTTGCAGTAGGTGCTTTCGCACGGATGATCTCGATGCATTTGCTTGATATCTCATTCCACTCGTTTACAACGGTTGGACTTACGACCTCGTTCAACGGCTCGAACATTATCATGTCTGCATCCTTAGCATATCTGTCTATAAGCTTTCTCCATATTCCATAGAATCTTTCCTGAAGAGGTTTCTCATGGAAGAATTCAAGAAGATGAGCCTCATCGTCAAATATATATCCATATGTCTTGTGCAGGTCAAGGACCATGTTGAGTTTGTACTTCCGGCACCACTCAATGCATGAATCGATGTAAGCGTAGCCGTATTCCTTATCACTTCCGTCCTCGTTTTCAAAATTATCGTAATCGATAGGAAGACGAACATGGTCAAGTCCCCAAGATGCTATTCTTGCAATATCTTTTTCTGTGATAAATGTGTCAAGATGCTCCTTGTCAAGTGGTCCCTGTGAAAGCCATCCGCCTAAGTTTACACCTTTTTTGAATCCGTCTAAAGTTTTCATAATCATTAACCTCCTGTGAAATAATAAATTATATAGCGTGCTCATTTGTCCGTTTCGTTTTCTGTGACTTTATAGTAGCATTTGCGTTGATAAGCGAATATAATAAATGTGTCAATTATACAACAAATGTGTTGTAGCAATGTAGTTAGGACAACAATTTACAAAAATGTAAATCGCAAAGGAAATCGCAAAAGAAATCGTAAAAGAAATTGCAAATGAAAGTATATGATAAAAATGTGCGATGAAGGAACATGAATATCACAGAGGAAAGGCAGAAAGACAATGAAGATATCGAATGAGATAGTAAAACAGCAGTTTGTCCAGAGGGAATATGGACTGGCACATTCCACATACGACAACGAGCTGGATTTCTACCAGCTTGTGAGCAGTGGTGATGTGAAGGCAGTGTCAGGTATGCTGCAGACGGGAGAGGAGGATGAGGCGGTCCTTGCTGCAAGGGGCATATTGTCAGATGATAAGATCCGCAATCAGAGATATCATGAGATAGTACTAGTGGCGATGATATCCAGATTCTGCATAGAAGAGGGCATGGAAGAGATGGAGAGCTACAATCTCAGTGACTTCTATATTAATAAGCTGGACAAGGCGCAGACTAAACAGCAGATCATAAACGTACATAATCAGTTGATCATGGACTATGCCAGACGGATGAAAAGGGTGAAAAAGAAAGCAGCTATATCACCGCATTGTGTAAGGGCGATGGATTATGTATATGATCATCTGCACGAAAGAATAGAAATTACAGGGATTGCAGAATTTGTGGGAGTGGAACGTTCGTATCTGAGTAAACTATTCCATAAGGAGGTTGGGCAGACCATCTCTGATTACATCATGGAGAAGAAACTCCAGACCGCAAGAAATATGCTGCTTTACTCGGACTTTTCCTGCACAGAGATATCCCAGTATCTTGCATTTGCGTCCAACAGTTACTTTACAAAATGCTTTAGAAACAGGTTTGGCAGTACTCCGAGTGCATATCGCAGGACAAATTACAGAAAACACTGGAAAGAGACGAAATCATAGGCTTGTAATGGGCTGGTGTAATTGACAACGTTTGTCAAAGGTTGTAGAATTACATGAGTTTTAATATGAAGGAGAATGAATAGCTATGTCATCTTTTAGATTTCATGTGGCTCTTGCAGCCGCCAAACTGAGTAAGGGACTCATCCAGCTTCTGGGTAGAAATGGTACCCACACACCTGGAGTTATAGCCCTTAAGATATGTCCGGATTTTCTGGCACAGGCTCCAAAGGCACCGCTTACTATATGTGTCACAGGAACAAATGGCAAGACAACCTGCAGCAACCTGATAACTGATGTTCTGGAGAAAGATGGAAGAAGAGTTGTCAGCAACAGAACAGGTTCCAATATCGTTCCAGGCTGTACGACAAATGTCATCAACAGTCTGACATTTACAGGAAAAGTCAGAGTGGATGCCACTGTATTTGAGGTGGATGAGCGTGCATCAAGACTGATACTTCCATATGTGAAGCCTGATTATCTCGTTGTGACAGGACTTTTTAGAGATTCTCTCAAGAGAAATGCTCACCCTGATTATATTTTCAGCGTTATAGATACCTACTGCCCTGATTCGGCAAAGGTTATACTGAATGCGGACGAGCTCTGCTCAAGCATGCTGAAGAAAGATAGCTACAGAGTGTTCTATGGAATTGGCAAGCAGCCTGATGACAAGACTGAGCCGTATAATCTTATTGCGGATTATCAGATCTGCCCTAACTGCGGCGAGAAATTGAAGTACAATTACCTCAGATATCATCACATCGGTGATGTGGTATGTCCAAAGTGTGGACTTCACTCCCCGGACAAGAAATATCTGGCAACTGACATAGACAGAGAGAAGATGACAATTACTATACAGGAGGGAGACAAGAAGACAGTTTATCCACTGATCCACACAGCTCTCTTCAATATATATAATGAAGTTACAGTTATATCGGCACTGCGCGAGATCGGCCTCTCGGCTGAGAGGGTAAAGGAACTCATGGGTCAGATCCATATTCCAGACTCCCGTCACAATGAGACCACAGTTAATGGTGTTACGGTCATTCAGGCACTCTCAAAGGGACAGAGTGCAGTTTCCTCATCCAGAACATTTGAGTATGTGGCAAATGAGGAGGGAAAGAAGGCTATCCTTCTTGCGATGGATGATCTCGAGGACAGACAGAAGAGTATAGAGTTCTCAGGCTGGATATATGATCTGGAGTATGAGCAGTTCAACCGAGATGATGTTGTACAGGTCATCTGTACTGGACCAAGATGCTACGACCACAAGGTGAGATGTCTGCTGGCAGGTATCCCGGAGGAGAAGATACTCACAAATCTCAGCGAGGTTGCTGCGGCAGACGATGTGACTATAGATGGCGTCGACAGAATATACATCCTGTATGACTGCGAGAACTACGGAATGTCATGCGAGATGAAGAAGAAGATAATCAAGAGACTGGAGGGTGACAAATAATGAAGATTGAGATTTTATATCCGGAAATATGTACACTCTACGGTGATAAGGGAAATACAATGTATCTGCAGAAGTGTCTGCCGGATGCAGAATTTGTGACAACAGGACTTAACGAGAAACCTCTTTTTCTGAGAGAGAATATCGACATGGTATATATGTGCTCCATGAGTGAGAAGAGTCAGGAGCTCGTGCTTGACAGACTGATGCAGTACAAGGATGAGATCGCAGCATGCATGAAGGATGGAAAGGCGCTTTTCCTTCTGGTTGGCAATTCCATGGAACTCCTCGGAGATTATATCAAGAGAGAGGACGGAACCAGAGTTACAGGACTTGGCGTTGTTCCAGGCATGTACTCAGTTCGTCAGGCTCCAAATCGTTTCAACACGCTCATCAAGGCAAAGTTTAACGATATGACACTTATCGGTTACACCAGTCGATTTGCCCATACCTACGGCATACCGGAGGATATGACATTCTGCAGGGTGGAGATCGGACAGGGCAGCAATCCAGATACCATGAATGAGGGAATCTGCAAGAATAGAGTCATTGCGACATACATTCATGGACCACTGCTCATTCAGAATCCTGATTTTGTACATTATCTGCTGAAAAGACTGGACGCTCCTATGAAGGAGATACCATTTGAGGCAGCTATGCGCAAGGCATACGATGTGAAGCTTGCTGAGTATGGCAAGCCAGATCTGGAGCTGTCATAATAGCAAGATCAATAACGATAAGTAGAACCCTGGTGGCTGTTCGCTGCCAGGGTTTTTCTTTGCGTGAATATGTACAAAACTATCCAAAATGTATAATTATGTAAACTTGTTGAAAAGCAAGAAATAATATGGCACAATACAGATGTTGCCACCCCTAGACAGGCTAGGAAAGGGGGGAGCGCAGTGACAGAACTTCTTGTTTCATTTTTTATTTCCGTCGTGGCAAGTATAGTAGCCTACTATATTTGCAAGTGGCTGGACGGAGATAAGTAAGTGGTAATCAGCCCAAGGAGTACGTCGCCTTTAAAAGACGGAGAAAGCCCCAGTAGCGCCAACTACTGGGGTTTTCGTTATGCTTTTGGGAAAGCATATGTCAGAATTTCTTGTTTCATTGTTGCTGACATTATATCATATGATTCTTATCTTCGCAACATTCATTTCCCCTGCAATAATAAGCAATAAATTCAAAAATAAGACAAGCACAAAACTATCCTATTCGTATAGTTATGTAAACCTGTTGAAAAGAAAGTATATCTGCAAGTGGTTGGACAGAGACAAGTAGCTGGCAATCAGCCCAAGGAGTACGTCGCCTTTGAAAGACGGAGAAAACCCCAGTAGTAGGCGCTACTGGGGTTTTTGTTGTACTATGGGTTAGTACATCTTGAAAATATTAGTATCTTTGTCTGCCGACATTATAGCATATGAGTTTTAACTCTGCAATATGCTTTCCCTCACACATCTTAATGTTTTTTCAGATGTATCACCCCCAAAGAAAGTAGTATAATGATATCGCAAGAAGAAAAAACAAGCGACGCGAAGCGGCATTTGTATTAGTAAATGCGAAGCGGCATTTGTTTCTGTAAATTGGGGCATATTATTCATGAAAACAAATGAAGAGACAATGTGAAAGGAGCAGTGGGTTACATGTTAAAGGACTGGAATAAGCCTGAGCGTCCATCGGATGAAGAGATAGACGCAAGGTTAAAGATCGCCAGAGAGAATCTGACGCGCAATCAGATCAAGGTTAAGGAAGGCAAGATACCTGTATTTGTAATATTTGAGGGCTGGGGAGCCGCAGGTAAGGGAAGTCTTGTCGGAAGGATCATCAAGAATATGGATCCTAGATTTTTTCAGGTGGAGTCGGTAAAGTATTCCACTGACGAGGAAAAACGCAGACCATTCCTGTACAAGTATTTTACAAGAATACCAGAGCAGGGGGAGTTTGTATTTCTGGATGGTGGCTGGATGAGGGACATAGTAGGTGGCAAGATGTCCGGGGAACTGTCAGATAAGGAATACAGGAAGAGAGTTGACAGTACCAAGAGATTCGAGAGAACCTTGGCGGACAACGGATATCTGGTCATGAAATTCTTCTTCCAGATAGACAAGCACGAACAGAAGAAGCGGCTTGCTGCGCTTCTTGAAGATGAAACTACGAAGTGGAGAGTGTCTAAGCATGATCTGAAGCAGAACAAAAAGTACGACGAGTATCTTGAGGCGTTCGACAGCTTTATGTATGACACCAATCTGTCAAATGCTCCGTGGTACATGATAGATGCAAAGGAGAGAAAATGGGCAGAACTTCAGATACTTGACATCATAAATCAGGGCGTGGAGACTGCGCTGCTCAATCAGGGACATGCAGTGCCTATACTGCAGAATACATTTGCACTCAAGAAGATCCCGAAGCTTTCAGAGGTGTCTCTCGATAAGAAACTCACGGACGAGGAATATAAGGAAGAACTCGGCAAGCTGCAGAAGAAGCTCGGCAGACTGCACAACGAACTTTACCAGAAGAAGATACCGGTTATCATCGGATACGAGGGCTGGGATGCGGCAGGCAAAGGTGGAAATATCAAAAGGATAGCGGAGGCACTTGATGCCCGTGGTTATGTGGTAAATCCTATAGCAAGTCCGGAACCGCATGAGAAGGCAAGGCATTTTCTGTGGAGATTTTGGACAAGACTTCCAAAGTCCGGGCATGTGGCTATATTTGACAGAACCTGGTATGGAAGAGTCATGGTTGAGAGACTTGAGGGATTCTGCTCGGAGAACGATTGGCAGCGTGCATACAACGAGATAAATGAATTTGAGAAGGAGCTGCACGACTGGGGTGCCATCGTCATCAAGTTCTGGGTCCAGATCGACAAAGATACGCAGCTTGAGAGGTTCACACTCAGGCAGAATACACCAGAGAAACGATGGAAGATCACTGATGAGGACTGGCGAAACCGTGACAAATGGGATAGCTACGAGGTGGCAGTCGATGAGATGCTTGAGAAGACCAATACAAGCTTTGCACCTTGGCACATACTGGAGTCAAACGATAAGAAATATGCCAGAATAAAGGCTCTCAAGATTGTTATCAAGGCGATAGAGGATAAGCTGGAGCATCTCGACAATTAATGATGGGCGCCGGATGCGATCACTCGATACCCAGAATGATATAACACATTTGTGACAGATATAAGTAAAGGTACAAAAAACACAAGGCGGTGATACACAATATTAAGGTATCACCGCCTTTTAAAAAGGTTTTAAGGTATATGTTCCACCTGGCGTGTATGACCGCAAAGGATATAATATCCAGGGAGGGAGATACGGTCCAAGCATCAGGCAGACTACAAAATATAAAAACTATATTTCCTGTATGGGTAAGACAGGAAGATAAGTCATTACTATGATTATATTAATTGTTTTTCTTTGATGATGGCGACTCCGAGCGGGGTTAACTCAAGCTCTCCATCAACTACATTCTGAGTCTGAATATTGGTTCCATGAACATCGGATATGGACTGAGGTTCATCGGTATTATTTAGGTAGAAACCAAATGAGGTTCCGTCATCTGCGTATCTGCGGTGATATTGAACTCCGTCAGGCAGACATTTGGTTGCTATTCCGGCATCTGCCAGCATCCGCTCCAAGATCTCGCCAAGTTTGCTGTAATCTATTCTTGCAGCTACGTAGTAGGCCTTGCCCTTGCCGTAGCTGTTCATTGTCACTGCTGCATTCCCAGCATAGAAGTCTGAATCGTAGGTTCCCAGCACTTCCGCTGTTCCAATTCTCAGGATCTCCGCATAGTCCCGGAGTCCACATGAACTTCCATCTGTGAAAGTCACGCTGTTTCTGTCAGATGGGTACAGAGTATCGATCTCCTCACTGATGATTCCGAATACATCTGCAAGTCCATTTCCCGGGAATCCCCCAAGGATGCAGAGCTGATCCTTGTCAACGTAGCCGGTGAAGTATGTAGCCAAGAGCTGCCCGCCTCTCTTTACAAATGCAGCGAGAGATTCTGCAGCACCGTCCCTGAGCATGTAGAGCATAGGAGCAACGACCGCATCATAATCGTCAAGCGGTTCATCGGATGCGATCACATCCACGTCGACACCGCATTTTGTCAATTCCTTGTATATGGACATGCAGGTCTCAGGATATTTTTTTGATTCTTGACCTAAGGCCTTGACATCATCTATAGCCCACATATTGTCCCAGTCGAACAGCAGTGCCACTTTTGATCTGACGAGCGTTCCGGTTATCTCGGAGAGCCCTTCAAGTTCGGCACCGAGAGCGGCAACCTCCTTAAATATCCTGGTGTCATTTGTTCCAAGATGGTCGACGACAGCACCGTGATACTGTTCAAATGAGCCTCTGCCCTTTCGCCACTGGAAGTACTGAACAGTGTCAGAACCGCAGGCTATAGCGTTGTATGAGAACAGCTTGTGGATGCCCGGCCTTTTTAGTTTGTTATATGGATGCCAGTTTACAAGCCCCGGAGCACTCTCCATAAGCATGAAAGGCTTATCCTTCTTCATGGATCTCATGACTGCGTGGTCAAATGTGTTCTGTCCCATGACATCCGCAAGGCTTTCATAGTCGTTGTGGAATCTAGGGTATGAATCCCAGGAGATTACGTCAAGTTCCTTTGCCATTGGTCTGTAGTCAAGACCCTCGTAGAGCTGCATGAAGTTGGTTGTTATAGGTATTTCAGGGGTGAGTTCACGGAGGAGCTTTATCTCTGACTTCATGTAATCGTTCATGTTCCATGTGGTAAATCTCTTCCATTCGAGGTTCAGCCCCATGATGCTGAAATCACCATTTTTGTATGGCGGCTCAATCTGTGAGAAGCTGTTGTATGAGTGACTCCAGAAGGTGGTCCACCATGCTTTGTTCAGCCTGTTTATGTCGTGGTCGAACTTCTCTGCGAGGTAATTCTGAAATCTTTTCACACAGAGACGGCAGTAGCACTCGCCGCCAAGCTCATTTGACACATGCCACATGATGAGTCCCGGATGGTTTCCCACATGGGCATGGAGCTGACGGATGATATTGTAGACCTTTTCTCTGTAAATAGGTGAGCTCATGCAGTGGTTCTCACGTACACCCTGGTGTTCCTGGACATCATAGGAATCCACACGTCTGATCTCGGGATATTTCTGCGCCATCCATGCCGGTTTGCCACCAGATGGTGTTGCGAGAACTGTGTAAATCCCAGCATTATAAAGATTATCCATAATGTCTTTCAGCCAGTCAAAATGATATTCGCCCTCAATAGGTTCGTAAGCTGACCAGGAGAAAACTCCAAGAGTGGCGGAAGTCATTCCTGCCTCCTTCATCATCTCGATATCCTTTGCCAGAATATCAGGGCGGTCAAGCCACTGTTCAGCATTGTAATCACCGCCGTGTAGTATTCCGTTTATCTGTGGAAAAAGCTTGTTTTTGTTCATTTATCTGTCATCTCCTATAAATAAAGGTAATGTGCTCTATGTGATCTGTTTTTAGTGTAAAATATATGCGCAAACGGTTGCACAACTTGCTATTTAAAAGTAGCACAAATAGACAAATAATTCAATTGTAATTTGATAATACATTTTAATTTGTGCAAAATACACAAAATATACACACTGCCATTCATTAGGACAATATTGTATATAATTAAGAAAAACGGCTTGAAATAAGAGATATAATTGCTTGTGATTAAGATATAATGAATTGCTCGAAGTTGCGCAATTTGTCAATTCCTACAAGATGTACAAAAGTGAGGTAAAAAGCTATCGAACAGTGTCAAAAATCTATATAATAAAAGTATTGAGGGATGAACGGAAATATAAGGAAGAAACGTATCGTTTAAGGAGGAGTTTTATGAGAAAAAAGAGGAAATCATATATAGCGGTGACAGGCAGTATAAAGCCTGAGTGGTTAAGGGGACTGAGCAGAAAAATCTGTATCGGTGCCTTGGCATTTTCGGCGGCGGTTGTGCTATTGACAGGCGGTAAAGTGGGAGCATATGCATCTGATCAGACACGGGTAAGTTCAGATGAGAGTCAGGTTACGGTAGGGTATGATGATCTGGACGACACTTTGCAGAAAGGCGGACTTGGCGTTGCCGTTGAGCAGCAGGATGGTGCGGCTTCACTGGCATCTACATATGATGCAACAGCACTTGAGAAGCGTATTGTTGAAGGAATCAAGGCGTGGCAGACGAGTATAGATGTATCGGAACTTGGCCTTACGAGAGACGATATTGATAACGGGGCAGTAAAATCTATTATCAATTCTCATCCCGAGTTTATCAGTCTGTCGGGAGGCTATACATATTGGACTTCTGGCTCTTCAATCACCAAAATACAATTTACATATTTGACAAATGCAAAGGAGGAGCAGCAGGAGCTTGATGCTGCACTTCAGGAAGTCAAGAGTAAGATAGATACCAGTGGAATGAGCGATGAAGAGATAGTACTTGCATATCATGAGTATCTCACATCCACAGTTGCATATGCATATGAGGATTATTTCAATGGAACGATCGCTGCAAATCACGGGTACGATATGTATGGAGCTTTGGTTAAACATAGTTGTGTGTGTCAGGGATATGCAGAGACTATGTTTTATCTGCTAAGAGAGGCTGGTCTTTCATGTGCAATCGCATCAAGTGGAAATATCAATCACGCATGGAACATAGTTAAGATACATGGAAAATGGTATCACATAGATGCAACTTGGGACGATCCGGTGTGGGATATGCCTGGAAGATCATATCATGATTATTTCCTTGTCAGCTTTGATACAATGAATAAGAATACACTCATCAACCATACTAAGGACAGAACGGATATGGTTGTCAGTGCACAGTGGGGAGATACATATACGACAGCGGTGGACACCACTTATGAGAGTGGTAAGTTCTGGAATGGTATTGAGAAAGCTATTTTTTATAAAGACGGTTATTGGTACAGCATAAGTGAGGGCAGTTCGAAAACATCATTTAACATAAATAAGTACCAGTATTCGACTAACATAAACAAGGTTTTGTATTCGGGCACTGCAAAATGGACAACTCCGAGTGGTGGGTATTATCCTGGTGTTTATAGTTCAATATATCTCCGAGGTGATAATTTATATTTTACGACTCCGGATAGCTTGAACAAGATAGATATAACATCAACAAATGTAACTCCTACAGAGCTTATAAATATACGAACACAGTATAATAGTTCAACAGGAAATAATTTATATGCGTTTGGAGAACAGTATGGTAAGCTGGTGTATTTTATTACAGATTCTCCTAATATAAAGAAAACTAAGGATTCAAGCAATTCAAGCAAGTATAACAAGGAGTATGCCGAGTATACATTCGAGATGTGCATAAGCCACAAGTGGGATGCTGGAGTGGTGACAAAGGAGCCGACCTACACAAGTACAGGAACCAAGAAGTACACCTGTACAAACTGCGGTGAAACCAAGACCGAGACGATAGCCAAACTTGTATGTACGAGCCACGTGTGGGATAGCGGCAAGATTGTGACAGCGCCGACATACAAGACAGAGGGAACCAAGAAGTACACCTGTACAAAATGCGGTGAGACCAAGACCGAGACGATAGCCAAGCTGGTATGTACAAATCATGCGTGGGATGCCGGAGTAGTGACGAAGAAGCCAACATATACAAGTACAGGAACCAAGAAGTACACCTGTACAAACTGCGGTGAGACCAAGACCGAGACGATAGCCAAACTGGTGTGTACAAGCCACGTATGGGATGCCGGAGTAGTGACGAAGAAGCCAACCTACACAAGCGCGGGTACAAAGGAATACACATGTGTCAATTGTGGAACCACAAAGACGAGCTCGATCGCCATGCTGAAGCTGAGCAAGGTTACAGTAAAAACAGCCATATCCTCCACGGGAATAAAGATCTCATGGACATCAGAGAAAAATGCATCCGGATATTATATATACAGAAAGTCCGGAAAGGGACAGTATGCGCTGTTGAAGAAGGTTACAGGGGCTAATACCCTTGCTTTTAATGACACGAAGGTTACAAGTGGAGTGATATATACATACAAGGTTCAGGCATACAAAGGAACCGTGATAGGTGCCGGAACGGAAGAGGGCAGATGCTTCGTTGGAACGGCAAAGGCAAAAACAGCAAATGAATCCACAGGTATAAAGCTTTCATGGAACAAAGTGGGAGGCGCAAGGTCTTATAAGATATATAAAAGGATCGGAACTGGAAAGTACACCTGTATCAAGACTGCGTCATCCACTACATTCACATATCTTGATAAGGCGGTGAAAGCGGGAACAATATACACATATGCTGTAAAGCCTTACATTGGAAGGACAGCGGGCACGTACGTCGCATCGAAATATGTGCGTCTTAGACCTGTCACAGCCAAAGTGAGTGCAGCCAGAAACGGTGTTACAGTTAGGTGGACGAAAACGGCAGGTGCTACATCCTACCGTGTATACAGAAAGACGGCTAGCGGCAAATATGCTTTGGTGAAAAAAATCGGCGGCGCAAATGCTCTCAGCTGGACAGACACGAATACCGCTAAGGGAAAGACATATTATTACTATGTGAGAGCATTTAAGGGAAATTATTACAGTGCCGCCTCTAAAGCAGTAAATGTAAAGCGTTAAGGATTGATAAATATACGGTCATAACAGTATAATACCGGGGAAGGAATGTGCGGAAGAAAGGAGTTTTGATGGAAAAGGAAGAGAGAGTAGAACAAAAGCTATATGAGAGCAGATGCGCCAGACATTATCGCGTGGGCAGGGTGGTGCTGTGCAGGTTTTTGTGTATGTGTGCGTTCGTATGCATAGTGGCAGGCTCGGCACTTACGGCTGGTGCTGTGACAGTATTTGCTGCTGAGGATTCGACAGAAGAATGTGCTGCGGATGGCGAACAGCAGGGAATTGTGGAGGAGTCAGACTCGCCAGCAAAGGGATGCACTGGGGATATAGACCTTGCGGATATATACGAAATCGGCGGCTATGCCGAAGTAGCGGAAGAGGGAGATGTCGCTTCAATAGCCTCATCTGGCAATTTCAAATATCATAACAGGGTGGCGAACTCGATAAAGTCATTCAAGAAGAATATAGACGTGCACGGAATGGGTGTCACAACCAGTAATGTTAAGTCGATATTTGTCAACATTCTGGCACTGCATCCGGAGATTGTATATGTAGCAAATGCATCGTATGTATACAATAGATACAACGGATCGGTTTCAACTCTGGTTATCAGCTATATACCGAATGCAAAGAAGGTGAGAGAATCTCTTATAGCGGCGGTAAAAGAGGTAAACAAGCAGGTGGACACAAAGAATATGAAACCTGCTGAGATAGTTCTTGCATACCACGAGTATCTGACGTCCACGGTGGAATATGATGCCAGTGGAATAAAGGACTACAGTACAGTGTATGGCAGGGATCACAAATATGACATGTATGGCACCCTCGTTGATAAGAAAGCTGTGTGTCAGGGATATGCAGAAACCATGAATTATCTTCTGAAACAATCGGGAGTTCCATGTGCTCTTGCAACAAGCCAATATATAAATCATGCGTGGAATGTTGTCAGGATAAATGGGAAATGGTATCACGTTGATGCCACATGGGATGATCCTGTCACAGATCTGCCAGGACAGTCTAGACATGACTATTTCCTTATAAGCACGGACACTTTGAACAGACGAACAAAGAATGCAAGTTCATCGTATTCGCTTGGACGGTATGATACGAAGATTAGCGCAGCGTGGACCGGCAGCTACAACGGAGCCACAGACAAGAAATACGAGAGTGGTCAGATGTGGAGCGGCGTTGAGAAGGTCATGTATCACCGAAAGGGATACTGGTACTGTATCAAACAGGGATCAAGCTGGATGGATTTCCAGATTATAAAGAACAGATTTTCGACAGGTGGAAAGAAAGTCATACTGTCAGGAACATCAGTCTGGTATAAAACGGATGGAAGTTATTATACAAAGCAATACGGCTCGATATTCCTTGCGCAGGAATCCTTGTATTTCCATACAGCCAGATATATAGGCAGGATAGATCTAGATTCCCCGAAAAACGAGTATACACTTCTATATGATATAAGAAGTAAGTATTCGGACGGTGTAAATATATATGCCATGGGCTGGCACAATAAGCAGATAGTGGTGTGGGTGTCAAATACTCCGCTCTGCAATCCGAGGGATGCATATCTGCTGGCTCCGTGTCTGAAACATAGCTGGAACAGTGGAAAGGTCACGAAGAAAGCTACATATACATCAACAGGAACAAAACTCTACACATGTAAGAAGTGCAGTTATAAGAAGAGTGTGGCAACACCGAAGCTTCAGCTAGGCAAGCCGGTTGTGAAGACCGCTGCGACAGTTAAGGGTATAAGGCTTTCATGGAACAAGGTGTCCGGAGCGACAGCGTATAAAGTGTACAAGAAGACTAAGAGCGGTAAATATCAGCTGCTTAAGAAGGCCAACACATTATCCATTGTGGATGGAAGAATATCCAGTGGCAAGACATATGGATACAAGATCGTGGCGTGCAATGCATATACGACAAGCAAGGTAACAACTGTGTCGAGACTGTATCTTGGAAATGTCAAGGCGAGAGCAAAAAACACGAACAAGGGCGTGAAGATCGCATGGAACAAGGTGGCTGGTGCTGATTCATACAGGATATACAGAAAATCAGGAAATTCCGCATACAAGCTGATGAAGATCGCAGGATCAGGCGCAGCTTCATGGGTGGACAGCAAGTCGGTGGCAGGTAAGAAATATACATATGCAGTAGTGCCATACAAAAAGCAGACTGGTGGTGCATATACGCCTGTAACTGTTTCATGTAAGAGATAGTATATAAAGTGATATATCTTCGTAAAACATAAAATAAGAGCGCCGTTCGGTGATGCGATGCCGGGTGGCGCTCTTTTCTGTTAAATGCTAGTTTTTCTTGTCTGTAATATTGCGGTGTGAGTTGTCAAACAGGTCAGTGTCGGCTACATCAGAGGAGTCGTTTCGGGAGAGTGTTTCTGACAGCCTGTCTTTTGTCTCCGCACTGACAGTTTTGAGACCCTCACTTATAATAGCACTCTTTTCCTTAATGCCTTCGCTGATACCCTCACTTTTTTCTTTGATGGTTTCGCTGATAACTTCACTCTTTTCCTTTATATTTTCGGTAAGCTGTTCTGCTTTTTCCTTAATTTTTTTGGTTATTGAAAAGTTCTCAGGATGATCTTCAAATGCACGCTTGACGGAGGCAGTATCGTGAAGTATGAGGAGGAAGCTTGGCTTCTCCTTGCGCTTTTCCCTGTCCAGTGCAATTTTTGATTTGAGTTCCTCCACTCGTACTATGAGGTCGTTCTCCTTTGCAAATTTCTTGACCTTGTTCATGAGATTGAACGATACAACACAGTCGATAACGAACACTCCGTAGAAGAATCCGATGAAGAAGGAAAATGTCAGGTGGTCGGCAAGCCAGTACACAGCATTCAATATATGCGGATGTAGGAAGAAATAGTAAAGTGCGGCGATGAGTCCCCAGAAGAAAGAGAACAGAGGACATATGATACCTTGAATGTTTCCCCATTCATCTGAATAGTCCCAAAGCTTGATGTTCATACCTATTATAAATATACGGCCGACGATATACTCCACAACGGTCATTGCTATAGTCATTATCAGTATGATCAGAATTTTCTGTAAAACAGGATGCGAATCAACGGCATCAATGTGAATGAGTGATAACAGATACAGAATGACAAGACCTGAACCGTAGAGCGGCAGGTATGGTCCGATCAGAAATCCCGGATTTATCCATTTGTGGCTCGGGTTGCTCTTGGAAAAGAATTTCCTGAATATGACCTCTATGCACCAGCCCATGATACAGCCGATAAAAAATAAAAACAGTATCACAAGGATGCTCTTGATATTAAAATTATCCATTATGTTTAACTCCTTTGTATAGTTGAAAATTACAGATATAAATCTTGTATTAATAATAAAACAATACTATTAAGATAGTATACAGTTTGAAAAAAAGCAACCTTACAGAATCGTATAAATGTAAATAAAGCTATTCCTTATTGAAACTTATTGAGAAAAAAAGTTGCCGAAAAAGTGGCTGTTATATTGGACTGACGGGAGGTACAGTGCTATACTGACAGAAAATAAAATTACGTATCAGGTGCAGACTTTTTGTGGTGATGATTACGAAGAGAATGCATTTTTTACGTTAAGAGGAGTTCGACAGGTCGAACAAAGATTAGACAAATATATTTTTAAGGAGGACAAAGTTATGATGAAAGCATTAAAGAAGGTAAACTGGAAGAAACTTGGAATATTTGCAGGCGGCGTATTATTCGGAACAGCTGGTATCAAGGTTCTCTCAAGCAAGGATGCAAAGAACGTATATACACATTGTACAGCCGGTGTTCTCAGAGCAAAGGACTGCGTTATGAAGACAGCGAATACTATTCAGGAAAATTGTGGTGATATATATGCAGGAGCAAAGGATATCAATGAGGCAAGAGCGCAGAAGGCAGCAGAGGCTGATTTTGAGGATGCTGAGAGTACTGAGACTGCAGAGGAAGAGGTGGGCGCAGAGGAGTAATCCCGGAAAACCTATTGCAAAAACACAGTAAATTATTTGTAGAAAGAGGCGAAGATCTTGAAGTTTTCAATTTTGAATGAGACAAAGAATCGTCTGCGTATACACATGACACAGAGCCGTATGACTATGGCACAGGCTGACATATTACAGTATTATCTTGAGAACTGTGACGGCGTTGTCGATGTCAAAGTGCATGACAGAACCTGTGATGCGGTTATTATCTATGAGGGCGACAGGGCAGGTATCATAGATGCACTCAGACAGTTTGGTTATGATAGAGTAGAGATTCCTGCGGATCTCACGGAGACATCCGGAAGAACTATGAATAGACAGTATGAGGACAAGCTGTTCTGGAAGACTGTATGGTATATGACAAAGAAGTGGATCGTGCCGATGCCGCTCAGATATTGTTTTACATCGGTGAAGGCGCTCAAGTATATAGGCAAGGGCCTGAAGTGTCTCGAAGACAGGAAACTTGAGGTACCGGTTCTAGATGCCACAGCCATCACAGCATCCATACTCACAAATGATTTTGCAACTGCCGGCTCGGTCATGTTCCTACTTGAGATCGGTGAGATCCTTGAGGAGTGGACACACAAGAAGTCTGTTGGAGGGCTTGCCAGAAGTATGTCGCTCAACATTAACAAGGTATGGGTAAGAGTAGACGACTGTGATGTGCTTATGGACAGCGCGAAGATCGCAAAGGATGATCTTGTGGTAGTTCATATGAGCAACGTGATCCCATTTGACGGAGTTGTGGCAGAGTGCGAGGGAATGGTTAACCAGTCATCCCTTACAGGAGAGTCTGTTCCTGTTCACAAGGGAGCTGGCGATGTTGTGTATGCAGGTACAGTTGTTGAGGAAGGCGAGCTTGTGGTCAGAGTCACAAATACCGGCAGGACAAGCAGATATGATAAAGTAGTGGCTATGATTGAGGAGTCTGAGAAGCTCAAGTCAGGACTTGAGAGCAAGGCAGAGCATCTTGCAGACGGTCTGGTTCCATGGACTCTCGGCGGAACTATCCTCACATACCTGCTTACGAGAAATATAACAAAGATGCTTGCTGTTCTCATGGTCGACTATTCATGTGCGCTCAAGATGTCTATGCCTATAGCTGTTCTGTCGGCTATCCAGGAGGCAAATAAGCATCATCTCACAGTCAAGGGTGGCAAATTCCTTGAGGCTGTGGCGGAGGCGGACACCATAGTATTTGACAAGACAGGAACACTCACAAAGGCATCGCCGACACTCGTGCGTGTAGTGCCATTTGACGGAAGAGATCCAGATGAACTGCTCAAGATAGCGGCATGTTTGGAGGAACATTTCCCTCATTCGATGGCGAGAGCTGTTGTGGCCGGAGCGGCGGCTAAGGGAATAGAGCACGAGGAGATGCATTCCAAGGTTGAGTATGTTGTTGCCCATGGAATCTCATCAAGTATAGATGGCAAGAAGGTCATCATAGGAAGTTATCACTTTGTATTTGAGGATGAAGGCTGCGTGATACCGGAGGATAAGATAGAACTTTACGAATCACTTTCAAAGTCTCACTCACATCTGTTCATGGGAATAGATGGCAAGCTTGCAGCGGTAATATCTATCAAGGATCCTGTGAGACCTGAATCTGCGGAGGTCGTGAGAAGACTCAAGGAACTCGGTATCGGCAAGGTAGTCATGATGACTGGAGACAGTGAGAGAACTGCCCAGGCTATAGCTGAACAGGTGGGCGTGGACGAGTATTACTCAGAGGTACTCCCAGAGGATAAGGCAAGGTTTGTGGAGTCCGAAAAGGCGGCGGGACGCAAGGTTATCATGGTCGGTGATGGAATCAACGATTCTCCGGCATTGTCAGCATCGGATGCAGGCATAGCAGTCAGTGATGGCGCTGAGATAGCCAGAGAGATCGCGGATATAACGGTCAGCGCAGACAATCTGTATGAACTTGTCACTCTTAAGGAACTTAGCAATAAGCTGATGAGCAGGATCAATAGAAATTACCGCAAGATAGTTACATTTAACACAGGACTTATCATACTCGGTGTTATGGGCGTGATCCAGCCGACGACATCGGCACTGCTCCATAATTCATCGACTCTGCTTATAAGCATGGATAGTATGAAGAGACTGCTTGATTAATTTTTATAAGATTAGTTTTTATCATTAAAATGTATTGACCTTATGCACCCAAATATGACATTATATGATTAAAAGACAGGTTAACTAAATCACATAAAATTTACATATATACAGATAATATTGTCAGGAGGGATACATTATGGTAAAGAAAGTAGTTGGAGATAATTTTGATGAGATAAAATCGAGCAAGATCGCCGTAGCTGATTTCTCGGCGACATGGTGCGGACCCTGCAAGATGATGGCTCCGGTATTTCACACTGTTGCAGAGGACATGAAGGATGCGATCAGCTTTTTCAATGTTGATGTTGATGAGAATCCAGGACTTGCCGCATCAAACAAAGTGTTCAGCGTACCTACGCTGATTTTGTACAAGGATGGCGTGGAAGTATCCAGAAGCGTTGGTGCGATATCCAAGTATGATCTGATTGATTTTATAAACAAAAACAAGTAAGATTAGTAAATGTCAAACATTTACCGTCAAATATTTAAGGAAAACTTAAAAGAGAAGACATCTGAAAAATTTTTTTTAATATTTGAAAACAAATAAAACTCCCGCTCTTTGAGAGGTACATATACAATGTATGTACATACTTGAAGAGTGGGAGTTTTTATTTGCCTGAACTATCTGGCATCTCTGTCTACATAGTCTCTATGTGTCACAAGACTCTTGTATGCCGGTCTGATGATCTTGTCTGTGGTTACAAGCTCCTCAATTCTGTGGGCGCTCCAGCCAACGATACGTGCAACCGCAAAGAGAGGTGTGTAAAGTTCTCTAGGAATGCCGAGCATCTCGTATACAAATCCACTATAGAAATCCACATTTGGACTTACGCCCTTGTATATCTTGCGCTCTTTTGCGATGAGCTTAGGCGCGATCTTTTCGATGTTGTTGTACAGAGCCATGTCCTCATCTCTGCCTTTGGCTGCTGCGAGCTGTTCTACAAATGCCTTGAACACCTTTTCTCTTGGATCGGATAGGGAGTATACCGCATGTCCCATGCCGTATATAAGTCCTTTGTGGTCATACGCCTGCTTGTTCAGCAGCTTGTCAAGGTAGGCTTCGATGGCCTCCTCATCGTGGTAATCATTGATATGTTCCTTTATATCGTCCATCATATTCATAACCTGAAGATTTGCACCGCCGTGTTTCCTTCCTTTAAGGGATGAGAGGGCAGCGGCAATCGCTGAATAGGTGTCGGACCCTGAGGATGTTACAACCCTTGTTGTAAATGTTGAGTTGTTACCGCCACCGTGCTCCATGTGAAGCAGGAGAGCGATGTCCAGAACCCTCGCCTCAAGCTCAGTGTACTTCATGTCTGGCCTGAGCATCCTGAGCAGGTTCTCTGCCACTGATGCATCTTTGTCAGGACGATGTATGTACATACTTCCGTCATTCTCATAGTGGTTGTATGCGTGGTAGCCGTAGACCGCCATCATAGGAAATGTGCCGATGAGTCCGATGCACTGTCTCAGCACATTGTCGATGTCAAGGTTTGTTGCCTGATTGTCATAGGATGCCAGCGTCAGGACACTCCTCGTCATCGAATTCATGATATCAACACTTGGTGCCTTCATGATGACATCTCGTGTGAAGTTTGTTGGCAGATTCATAGATTCAGATATAACTCCGCTGAATTCTGTGAGCTGTGCCTTGGTAGGAAGTTCACCAAAAAGCAGCAGATAAGCAGCCTCCTCAAATATATGGCGTTTTCCCTTGCCACCCTTTACCAGATCCTGCACATCGTAGCCGCGATATAGCAGCTCTCCATCACATGGGACTTTCTGGCCGTCCACATCCTTAAATGCTATGATCTGGGAAATGTTTGTAAGTCCGGTCAATACTCCCTGACCATTCTCGTCACGAAGACCACGCTTTACACCATATTTTCTGTACAGTTCTTTGTCGATGTTATCGTGCTGCTGACAAAGATGTGATTGTTTTTCAACGTAGCCTGTAAGATTTTCCATATACTCCATATAGTTCCTCCTTATGAAATTTATAAGATCTTTTTGCATATGTCATTTAGACAACATGCATCGCAATGCGGTTTTGTCCTGGCTGAGCACACGGCTCTCCCGTGATCCACAAGCCTGTGACAGAAGTCATTGCTCTCCTCTGGAGGTACAAGTTTCCACAGTTCCATCTCAACTTTTTTCGGGTCTTTGATCCCGTCAACCAATCCCATACGGTTGACAAGCCGGATACAATGGGTGTCAGTCACAATGGCTGGCTTGCCATATATGTCACCCATGATGAGGTTGGCACTTTTCCTGCCAACGCCAGGGAGCTTTAGCAGCTCGTCCAAGCTGTCAGGAACCTGACAGTTGTAGGAATCAACAAGCATGTTCATACATGCGCTAATATCTCTTGCCTTGCTTTTCCCCAGTCCGCAAGGTTTGACAATGGCCTCAATGTCACTGACATCTGCAGCGGCCAGTTCTTTTACTCCCGGATATTTTGCGAAAAGATCCTGCACCACAACATTCACCCTTGCATCAGTGCACTGCGCCGCCAGGCGGACACTGACAAGTAACTGCCATGCGTGTGATGTGTCGAGAGTGCATACCGTATCAGGGTATTCCTTCTTCAGCCTCTCGATAATGTCCAACGTTCTCTGTTTTTTGGTATATCTCTTCTGCGATTCCATAAAAGACCTCCGGTTTTGAACATCAGCTTATGAAAAACTCTCTTTTGAGAGGACTGATGCTTCTTGTCAGATTTTCCTGGAAAAACTGATACATTCTTCTATATGATAACATGAAAGCCACGCAAATGGACATCGAAAAGCAATTCTTAATAAAAATGTTAGAAGTGTGAAAATTTGATTGGGAATTGCTTGCGAAAAGTTATACAGCGTGAAAAGGATAATTGACAAAAACTGCCCCGCAGCCATGACATCTTGCCATCGTGGATGGTAGATTTGTCATATATGCGTGGCAGTCTTTCTTAGAAATTCTTTACAACAAATATCTTTATAACGAAATCCAGGCCGTTAAATTCTTACTGCAAATCCTTGCTGATTTTACTTCGTACCAAATATTCTGTCGCCGGCATCGCCGAGTCCCGGGCAGATGTATGCGTTCTCATTCAGCTCGCGGTCAACATGTCCAACGTAGAGCTGTATGTCCGGATGAGCCTTGAGAAGTCTCTCGATACCCTGTGGTGCAGCGATGATGGACATGAACTTGATGTTCTTGCCGCCGTGCTGCTTGATGAAGTCCACGGCTGCAACTGCTGATCCGCCTGTTGCCAGCATAGGGTCTGTAACAACGATGAGTCTCTCATCGATAGGATCAGGGAGCTTGCAGTAGTATTCATGAGGCTCATGTGTCTCCTCATCTCTGTACAGTCCGATGTGTCCAATCTTGGCTGTAGGAACAAGAGCCTGAAGTCCGCTGACCATTCCGAGACCTGCGCGGAGAATAGGAACTATCGCAAGGTTTCTTCCTGCGATGACCGGTGTCATGCACTCCTCAATAGGAGTCTCAATGCATACTTCCTCAGTAGGAAGATCCTTTAAAGCCTCATATCCCATAAGCATTGCAATCTCTTCAACGAGTGCACGGAACTCAGCGGTTCCGGTGTTCTTGTCTCTGAGCTTTGATATCTTGTGCTGAATAAGTGGGTGTGTCATTACTGTGTAATCTGTCATATTGTGTAACCTCCTAAATAATACAGATAATGTAATGCGGAGCGATCTGCGTGTTATAAAAACCACACAGATCGGAAACAACCGCGAATGTTATGATTATGATTCTATATCAGAATTCTGTGGATTCATTCCAAGTCCGCGGCTTACGTCGCCCTTGGTGTTCTCGCCAAATGTATAGTCGTTGCCAGGTAGAATTGCATTCAGAAGAATACCAAATATAGCTGCAAGGGCAAGACCTGTGAGGGTGATGGTTGTTCCGCCGATTGTAAATGTGAGACCGTTTGTGAATCCGAGACCGCACACCATGATAACGGCTGCGATGATCAGGTTTCTTGACTTTGTGAAGTCAACGTGGTTCTCGACCACATTTCTTACACCGATGGCAGAAATCATTCCGTAGAGGATGAAACTTATGCCGCCGATGATTGCAAGAGGCATTGAGCTGATAATCGCTGAAACCTTAGGTATGAATCCGAGGATGACTGCAAATAAAGCAGCAAGTCTGATGACCCTTGGATCGTGTACACGGCTGAGCTCGAGAACTCCTGTGTTCTCTCCGTAGGTTGTGTTTGCAGGACCGCCGAAGAGGGCTGACAGTGAGGTTGCAAGACCGTCACCGATAAGCGTTCTGTGAAGTCCCGGATCCTCTAGGAAATTCTGGTCAACTGTTGCTGATATAGCACAGATGTCACCGATGTGCTCCATCATGGATGCTATGGCGATAGGAGCCATTACGAGGATGGCTGTTATGTCAAACTTGCAGATCTGGAAAGGTGGCAGTCCGAGAAACTTTGCATCGGAAACTGTCGAAAAGTCCAAAATAGCTGTTCCACCAGGGTTTGTCACACCACAGAGGTGAAGGATAAGTGCCACACCGTATGAGATGAGCACGCCCATGAGGATAGGGATGATCTTGAACATTCCTTTGCCCCATATGTTGAACACGATTACGACAGCCAGTGCGATAAATGCAAGCAGCCAGTTGTTTGATGCGTTTGATATGGCTGACGGTGCAAGGCTCAGACCGATACAGATGATTATAGGTCCGGTAACCACAGGTGGAAGGAATCTCATGACTCGCTTAACACCTACAAGTTTGACGATGAGAGCCAGAATCAGATAAAGGAGACCGGCAACCACGATACCGCCGCAGGCGTACGGAAGTTTTTCGCCCATTGTCATGTCTTTGAAAATTCCTGTTTTCAGACCTGCCACTGTGGAGAAGCCTCCGAGAAAAGCGAATGATGAACCGAGAAATGCAGGTACTTTGAGCTTGGTGCATAAGTGGAAGAAGAGTGTTCCAAGACCAGCACATATGAGAGTTACCTGAATTGAGAGTCCCTCGCCTTCAAAGTAGCCGTTTACGAGAAGTGGAACTAGAATTGTTGCGCCAAACATGGCGAACATGTGCTGGAATCCGAGCAAAAGCATCTTGGGAATTCCGAGCTGACGTGCGTCACGGATGGCATCTTTTTGATTATCCATAAGTAATAATCCTCCCTGTTGTTTTTCTTCTAATTATAGGTTTTTTTAGGGACAAGGTCAATTTTATTAGTGGACTTTTGTAAAAAATATGTCAAAATTCTGATTTAGTTTGTATTTTAAAAATTCATAAATTTAAGATTGCCTTATAATAAAAAATTAATATTCTGGTGATTTAATCTTATTATGTTCATAAGACGTATGAAGATACTAGAAACACCGCATAAATACAGTGTTTTTGCCATGTGACTGGATAATGTTGGAAGATCATTTGGTGGGAATGATACATATTTTGGACAAATATGTAAGATATGGTAACACTTGACATATTGTTACAGAATTGTTACAATTTCGTTGATTATTGAATGAGGGAAAATAATATAATTTCATTCAGGGAGACGTAAGATGATAGAATTGGAGAACGTGAGCATGACATACCCTGGTGGTATAGAGGCT
>OGFF01000814.1_pt1 | contig 38627 bp, 70 predicted proteins | sample 1570751 | NCBI WGS metagenome assembly OGFF01 (sample SAMEA2581951, study PRJEB24529) | metagenome | biome: Human gut stool | place: China | collected 2011 | reverse complement strand
CAATCTTGGCGGAGTCGCCGCTGCTGCCGATCTTGGCGGAGTCGCCGCTGCTGCCAATCTTGGCGGAGTCGCCGCTGCTGCCAATCTGGGCGAAGTCGCCGCTGCTGCCAATCTTGGCGGAGTCGCCGCTGCTGCCGATCTTGGCGGAGTCGCCGCTGCTGCCGATCTTGGCGGAGTCGCCGCTGCTGCCGGTAAAATTTGGCGCTTTTTCAATCGTTTCTTCCTTGATATAATCGATGCAGGCATTAACAAATCCCGCCAAGCCGAGCTTTACGCCAATGTGAAGCTTTTTCGTGGCGAATTTCCCGTCATCACCCGATACGGGCTCTTCCAAAGATTTAACTGTTGCAAAGTCGCTGACTTTTCCGCTATCATTTACAAGTGGGTAAAAATTAAGCACATCAAAAGGATTAACGCAATAATGCATCATACCTTTTTCACAAATCTCGCCGCCCTCTTCTTCATAGTCTGTGTTTTCCTGATACTGTTTCCCGTTGCAGATCATGCCGGGTTCAAAGGCTTTGTAGCCGTTCAAATTATCCATTGTTTTCCTCCATATAAACGTAAGCGGTTTGGACGCCAAATTCCCGCGCGGCCTGATGGTCGTCAAAGAACACGTCGATGCGGTTCTCCTTGATCGCGCCGCCGCAGTCCTCGGCGGTGTATGTATGGCTCGTGCCGTCGGCAAAGTAGACGGTGACGGTCGCGCCGTAAGGGATGAGCGCGGGGTCAACCGCGATCGTTCGCCCCTCGGTGGCGGTTGTGCCGGTCGCCGTGATGCCGTCCGTCTTGCCGCAGCACTTCATGCACGGGCAATAGGCGGTCAGCTTAAATTCGCCGAGCGGCTCGCCGATGGTAAGTTCCGCGCTCCCCTCTGCGGGCTTGTCCTCGCCGGGGAGCTTGTCTTCTATAACCGGCGGCTCGCCCTTGTACGGCTGCCCGGTGGTTTTAACCGTCAGCACCGCAAAGAGGATCAGCAACGCCGCGAGGAACAGACAGACGGCGGCGATGCGCGCCGAAGCGTCGGCCTTGCGCTGCTCGCGGGTGCGCTTTTGATTTCTCATGAGTCAGCATCCTCTCCAAAGTGTAGTTTTGTGACGGCGATGGGAAATTCCTCGATCTCGCTTGCCCAGCGTGCCGTGCCCTTCCCGTTGTGCCGCTCAAACACCAGCGGGAATCCGCCTATACCGTCAAACAAACTGCCCATCGTAATAGGGCGCAAATATTGCGCACTGATGCGCTTTGCCAAGAAGTCCCAGAACGGCAGGGCAATAGAGTTTCCGAGCGCCTTATAGCGCGGGCTGTCCGCGCTGTCGCGGAGCTTGCCCTTGCTGTCGCGCCATTCGCCGATGTTCGTCCAGCCGTCCGGATAGCCTTGCAGCCGTTCGCATTCCAGCGGGGTGAGACGTCGCACCACCATGTTCTGCCGAACCGTATTATTCAGGTTCAGGCTTTGCCCTCCGCTTTCTTTTGCTTGCAATGTACCGTTTGTTTCTCCGCCCTCGCAAAAGTTCCGGCAATCGACGCTTGCAATATACGCCGCCATATCTTCGCGGTATGGGTCATTCGCCTTTGCCCTCAACGTAGGCGAGATTTCACTCGATACGACCAGCATATCGTTGTATGCGTCCTGTCCGTTGTAGCTCCCAGCGTGAGCACCGGGTGAAAGCGTCCCGGTCGTTCGCTGATATGTCAGCGGCACTTGGTTGCCGCCCGTGCCCATCCTTGCTTGCAGACTGGGAACGACCTCGCCACACTCGCGGATGACGTCACAAGCGTGTGTCATATCCAGTGCCACGACCGCAGGCTTGTTACCTCCGCACTCCGCGTTCAGAGTGGGGGCTTGTTCCTCTGCGTATCCGATGCTCCGCGCCTGTTCGCTGTTGCCGAGCTTAAACCCGGCGCATACGACCGCCATACCACCTTGATTGCACGCGGGATTTCCCCCGTTCAGGTCGAGCGTGCGCGAGGTGTCTGCCACATACACGCCGCTTTTTGGATTGCTGGATTTCATGGCGTTGCTTTCGTAAGCCGAAATGCCGTAGCATAAAATCGCCGGATTATTTACTCCCCCGCCAACGCCACCTTGTAGCGTCGGGGATTCTCCCTCTGTGCCAAAAATCCGTTTGCTTTGGCAGTCCCATGCTGTTAAGCATTGCTCTGTTTTACCAGCACCGCTTTCAGCGTTTCCGGCAAGTCTTTCCCGCGCCGTTCCGCTCTCCGCAAGATACCCTGACACGCTTTTGCGCTCAAAGAGTATTTCCCCTGCGGTGTCTCCTCCAAAATCTGCGACAACCGAGATACGACGGCGGCGTTGGGGGACTCCCCAGTGTTTCGCATCATGCACTCGCCAAGCCACGCTCCATCGTCCTCCCACTTCATCGTGGTAGCCCCCCCAGGTGTTCCAGCCTTTTTCAGGCACTTCAATATCGGGGGCTTCCGGTTCTGCGATGCGGATGATCTCTTCGAGGACTGCCGCGAAGTCTTGCCCTTTGTTGCTTGAAAATGCTCCGGGCACGTTTTCCCAGACCATAAACCGAGGTCTGACCATGTCACCTGTTCGCCCGTTCGCTCTGTCATGTTCCCTCATCTCCTTTACGATGCGGACCTGCTCCATGAACAATCCGCTTCTTGCGCCGGCCAATCCGGCGCGTTTGCCCGCAATACTCAGATCCTGGCACGGTGAGCCGCCCGTGATAACGTCCACGGCCTCGATCTCCGCGCCGTTGATCTTCGTAATATCGCCGAGGTGTCTCATCGCTGGCCCCTCGGCGTATCCAGCCACACGATCAGGCGCACGAGCTGATAAGAGATGGTCGTGACGCCGACAAAAATCAAAAAGGTGTTCATTCCTTTTCTCCCTTCTTCTCGTTCGGCACAAGTCCGACAAACTCAAGGCCGCGACCGCGTGCATAAATCTCGCCCATGACCGTCCCCAGCTTTACAGGGTCAGGGGGCGTGACCCATATAATCTTGTACTCTGGCTTTTTTCTCATTGCCTTTTCCTTTCTCTCGTGCTACAATAAGCACGGACACAATATCTTGTGGTAAGATTTGTCCGGTTGCCCTGTTCGGCCTGCTACGCTGAACAGGGCTTTTCTTATGCCATTTCATTCAATTGGCTCCAAGTCAAAAATGCTGTCGGGGTAAAAGCTCCAACTCCCAAATCGGGATTTGCTGTACTGTGCGTCATAAAGCCACTCATTCAGCTCGATTTTCTTGGAAGTCAGCGCCGCATCTTCCACGGCGTTTTTCGCTTCGTGCATTTCGATGTATGCCTTCTGGCGGTTAAAGTTATTGATGGACTGTGGCGTTTCGAGCACGCTCACAAGGATAACCACTACCGCCGTGACTATGGCAATGATAGAGATTACTTCTACTGCCAACAGGCACAAAGAGGAATCTATCTTTCCCTCAAGCCAATGTGAAACGCAGATGACGATGATGCCGAAAACGATTACGATAATCCAGTTCATGCTCTCTCCTTCCTCATTTACTTTTCATCGGGCTTCAATAGCTCGTCCACCGTGCAGCCGTAGAGCGCGGCGACCTCCGGCAGACGGCTTGCGCGGGGGTGCTGCTGTCCGGTCTCCCACATATAGACCGCCGCGTCGGATACCTTTAGTTTTTCGATCACCTGCTGGACACTCAATCCGGCAGCCAATCGAGCACTTCGAAAACTCATTCGTTCACCTCCAATTTGCTTTTACTTAGTTTTCATTGACTGCGGCGTGGGGATTTGCTATACTCTCATGCAGGAGGATAGAGTGAAAAGGCACGAGGCTCCCCATATTCTCATTGAAAGGAGGGAACCCTTTGCCGAGGAACTCCGTCCGGACAAGTAAGCGCGTTGCTTCCAAAGCGTCGAAAACTTTAAGCAACCGCAAGGCAAGCAAGAACACAAAAGCTCTTGCCGCGTCCGCCTTGTCCAACCGCCGGTCAAAGTGACCGGTGAGCCGTCCCGATGTTACCGCATCGGGGCGGTCTCTTTTCCCCTCGCCGCAGCCAAAAAAACTTAGCGAAAGAGTAAGAAAAACTAAGTTTCCCTTGACAACTTGGCAAACTATGATATTATAAAGGTGCCAACGATCATAATATTTTTTCGCAGTCCGCTAAATGTAAGGGGGCTTGGGTTTTTGTTACCCTTTATGTTCCTAATTATAACTAACAAAAACGAATTAGTCAACAATAAGTTAGTTAGTTTTTGTTAGTTCTGCGTGTTGCACAATTTTTCGGAGGGTGTATGCGCACTATTGACAAAATTAACTATTACTTACGAATAATTGGGAAAAATGGCGCCGATTTAAGCCGCGCGCTCGGCCTTTCAAACAGCATTTATAGCCAATGGAACACGGGAAAATCAAAGCCGTCGCCACAAAAACTTCCTGCGATAGCTGAATTTCTCGGCGTTTCCATTGCGGACATTCTTCCCGATGATGAAGAAGTCTTGCCGAAGGCAAAAAAAGAAAGCGCCCCCGATCCGAAGACCGAGGGCGTAAGTCCTACCGTTCAAGAGCTGTTTGATTTTATCGACACGGCGACCGACGCCGAGCTGAACGAGTTGTTGCGCTATGCGCAGTTTTTGATGAGTAAGCGATGAACGATTGGAAGGACGGGTTTGAGACCTGCCATATCAGCGAGGAAGAGTCCGCAGCCGGACAGCTCAAGAAATTAGAAGAAAAGCGCATCGATGAGCTTCGCCAATATGTTGCCTACCAGCAGGCCGAGAATGACCGGAAGGAGAGACAGGCGGTCATTGATCGCCAAAAGCAGAGAAAGCACGACTTTGTCGTTGCCGGATTCTCCAGCGTCACAAGCGTTTTGCTTACTTTGTTTGTTGAGCATTTTCATAAAGTTCTCTCCTTTGTTCTCTCGATTTTCTCCTGATCTCGCGCGCAGCAAGTAACAATGCGTTTTGCTGCGCGTCGCTCATGGTGAGAATTTTTTCTTTCAGCTTTTCTCGAATCATTGTATCACATTTCGCGCAATTACACAACATCTTGCGTCCCTCCGTTTGGCTCTAAGGCTATTTTTTTGCTCCTCCTCCGCGAGGATGCGCTCAATCAGCGCGAGCATTTCGTCTTTCTGCTTCGGCGTTAGGAGCAGATAAAGCGCCGCCGCCGCTTGCACCTGTGCGTCCATGTTTCGACCTCCTTTTCGGTATTTATATCTATTCCCACAACAGGCGTTTGCTGCACGGCGCTGTGCAACAAAATAATAATATTTGCAAAAGATTGGGGAAGCGTAAATGGGTATTTTAGGCTCGCTTTTCGGCAAGAAAAAAATGACCGTTGCGGAAACTGCCTTTGTTAAGCGTCAATCGCAAATATTTGCCGACTGCATTCGCATCATTGCCAATACGGATAACATCGAAACATACTTTTCCCGGTACAAGCTTGCAGAGCAAACCGTAGCGCAGATAGCAGAGGTCGCAGGTGGCGATACTAAGTGTATGGCTGGTGGAAGGGTTTCCCCGAACGAATGCGCCAAAATGCTACAAAACGAAAAGGCTACCCATACAAACAGTTTTCTTTCTCGGTACATCCAAAAAGAAACTGTGCATATTTTCGGCCTATCTCGCGGGCAGGTAAAAAAGGCTCAAAGCATCGCGGCTATCGTTGACGAGTATGCCGACCAAATGCCGGAAGAAAGTCTCAAGCATGGGCGCGATCTATGTGCTAAGATGATTGAAAAAGTTGAAAGGGTGGTGAATCAATAATGAAGATCCCCGGCCTGTCCTTTAGTTGGAAACGTGCGCTCGGAATCACGAAGATGAAAAGGAAAATTTCAAAAGGAACTGGGATCCCAACGACCAAAGCAGGGCGGCAAAGAAAACTTGGCAAGCTCCTTGGTATGAAGTAAGGTTAGCCCTCGCCGCCTCTGCAACAACGGCGAGGGCTTTTTGCAGACAGCGGGGATCGGCCGCCGCTGCTTGTATTTACCGTAGCCCACTTTGGCTTGGCAATTCAATGCCGAAGCCTTGCGATAAGACAGCGCTCGACACGGTTCGACAAGCCCTCATCTTGCGACTTTGCGGCGCAAAAATCGAAAAAATTAAGGTGGCGTAAATGAACATTCAAGAAGTGTGTAGAATCCGTAAAGAAGAATTGAAACTGACCTATCAGGAAATTTCCGACGATTCCGGCGTGCCGCTGTCCACCGTGCAGAACTTCTTTTCCAAGTTTTCTAAATCTCCGTCGATCTACACCGTCGCGCCGATCTGCAAAGCGCTTGGAATATCGCTTGATGAAGCGTTCGGAATTTCCGAACACTTGACACCGACCGAGGAAACTTTGCAGGCGCGGAATGACGAGCTGGAACGCCATGTTGACGCGAAAGCGGACATGATCGAGATCATGCGGCGCGGCGTGCGTATCCGCAACGGCGTGATTGCTATAATGTTTGTCATTATCGTTCTGCTGTCTGCATGGTGCTTGTATATTGATTGGAGGGGGATTTGATGAGAGCGGCGCTATATATCCGAGTGTCCAGCGAGGAACAGGCGCGGCATGGTCTATCATTACAAGAGCAGCGGGACACGCTGACAAGGTATGCCAATGCAAATAAAATGACCGTGGTGGGCATATATGAGGACGCGGGCATATCCGCGCGAAAGCCGTATAAAAAGCGACCTGCGCTCCTGCGGCTGCTGGATAATTGCAAAACGGGGAAGGTAGACACGATTCTGTTTATCAAGCTCGACCGATGGTTTCGCAATGTCGCGGGATACTACGACGTGCAGACGCAGTTGGACAAATACGGCGTGACATGGCAGGCGACGGAAGAGGACTACGAAACGCGCACCGCGTCCGGGCGATTAAAGGTCAACATCATGCTTTCCGTCGCGCAGGACGAGGCCGACCGCACAAGCGAGCGGATCAAATTTATCAACGACGGCAAGCGTGCAAAAGGCCAACCGGCAGGGTCAAAAGCCCCTTTAGGGTATATCATCAAGGACAGGCAATACCAGATTGATAACGATACGGCAGATGCCGCGCGAGATATGTTTGCGGCGTATGTCAGACTGCAAAGCGTGTTGGGCGTAAAACGCTATATGCTTGAGACATGGGGCATTGACCGCGCGTATACCAAGTATGTAAACTATTTTCGGAACCGGCTTTATATCGGCGAGGTGTACGGCATCGAGAATGCTTGCCCCGCCCTGGTGAGCAAGCAGGATTTTGACATTGTAAATGATATCCTCCGTCAGCGGTCGCAGCGCTGCGCGGGAGTTGAGACAGATCGCGTTTATCTGTTCTCGGGGTTGCTGCATTGCAAAGAGTGTGGGAAAACGATGCAGTCGGAAACGGCAAAGCATATCTATACCTACTACCGATGCCGGACGCGAATGCTTGACAACTCCGCGTGCCAGCATAAAAAGAGGATCCGCGAAGACGCGCTGGAAGATTACTTATTGCATGAGCTTGAAGGGATTGCCGAGCGAAACAATCGCTATTACAAAAAGGCAGAAAAAAAGCCCACGCAAAGCGCGGACGCGATACGAAAGAAAATGAGCAAGCTAAAAACTCTTTATCTGAATGATTTGATCGAGTTGGACGAATACAAGCGGGAGTATGCGAGTTTGAAAAAAGTACTTGAAGCGGTAGAGGAAAAACCAAAGACAAACCTTGACGCGCTCCGAAATGGACTTGCTGAATATGACACTTATTCCCGGGAAGAGAAAAAGGAATTCTGGACGCGCTTTATCCGGAGAATTGACGCAGATGACGACGGCGCGTTTTTTGTAACGCCACGTTAGGCATATTTGCCCTTGGTGTTCCCAAAGGTAAATTTTGCCCAAAAGAATCCCCCGCCTTACGACGGGGGTGTTCTTATTTTTCGAGCTTCCGCATCACGCTGTTGTACACGCGCTCGTTTACGATTTTCAAGCTGTCCATCAGCTCGTCCATGATCTCCCACGCCTTGTCCGGTGAAACATCTGCCACTGCGCGCAAAAAATCGCTGTCGCCGTAGCTGCCTACCGTTTCAGACGCATAGGTCTTGACCGGCGCCGGAGCTGCCGAATACAACATTGGCCTTTCCGGTTCTTTTGGCGCGTTTTGATTTTGGATGATGTACAGCGCCGCCAGCTTTTGATAATTGGGCCAGCTCGATTCCTCCGTCTCAAGCCGCGATATCCACAGATTGACCTCGTTTTCGTCGATCAAGGGGACGCACCCCCTTTATTCCTCCATCAGGCTCGCGGCACGACGCAGCGCTTCCTTTACGCGGTCGTCGTCCGTCTCGCGCATCATGTCGTTGATTTGCTCGCGCAGGTGCTCCATGCTGTCGGCGCGGCTGTAGTGCCCGCGGACGTAATGCGTGCCGCGGCGAGCATAGGAGCTGCCCCTGCCGTAAGTGCCGCGCATATCGGCCTGCCAGTCGCCGCCGCGAGAATACTCACCGTCGCGGGAATAATCGCCATCGCGGGAATAGCGACGCGAATAGTCTCCGTCGCGAGAGTAACCGTCGTCCTCCATCATCTCGATCTTGTCGATGTTCTTGATGGTGTCGGTCAGCTTGTGCGCGATCTCAAGGTCGCCCGCGCCCAGGTCGCCCTTACGCGCCAGCTCGTCGAGTTCGTCGCACAGCATATTGCGAAGCTCGTACATTGCTTTCTTACTCATGTCCATTCTCCTTTCACGCGATTCTCTCAACCGTCAGGTTCGAGTTGGCGAAGTTGACGGCCTGAGTGCTGGTGTTTTCCATTGCGACCGTCAGGCAGCAGCCTTTCGGGACGCAGACCTGTGCGGAAACATAAATGTTAAAGTAGTTTCCTACCGCCGCAGGCGTGACGGTAGCTGTTGCGCTGGTCAGCGGCTCTCCGTTGATGGCAAGCGCCGCCGTGATAGCCTCAACCGTGCCTCCGGTGGGAATAGCGATGTTGCCGCCATAGGAGACCCGAAACAGAGCGCGGTTTTGATTGGTGATGCCGCGCAGCGTGATCTGGCCGCTTCCTTCTCTATGCACGATACAGGGCTTGCTATTGACCGCCGTTTCGGTCAGGGGAACGTTCTGGCCAGCAGCAACGGTCTGAATTGCCGCAGAAGTAAATTCTGCCATTAAAATCATTCCTTTCTCAGTTAAAATAAGCGGCGGAGCTATTGCCCCGCCGCGTTGTTGTTAGTATCGGCACGGGGCCGACCATTTTGTTGACGTCAACAAAACATCGCCAACAAAAAGCTATGCTATGCAGTTGTCAGCAGCCGCAGCCCTGATTGCAGCCGCAGCCGCCGTAACCGCTGCCCGCCCACGGGTTACAGGTAATGTAGGCGGGCGAAGGGCACGGACGCAGCTGCGAGATCAGATAGTTGTTCTGCGCGGCCTGAGATGCCGCCAGTTTCAGATTCTGATTCTCGGTCTGGAGGTCGGACAGCTTGCTCTGCGTCAGGAAGTCGAGGATGGCGCGGCTGTTCTGGTTGTTCGCGTCAATGATGTCGCGTGTGGCGTTCTGCACGGTGTTGCGCGTGTCGCACGCCTGCGTCGCCATGTCGTAGCGCACCTGGGCGATAGCCGCTCGGTTTTCGCAGCCATTATGTTATCGTAAAAGCTCTTTATCCTTTACTTCTCACGGTTTCCTCGTGAGTTCAGACTATATCTTCACCCTCCGTTACGGTAGGGGTCGGGCACTCGTGTCAGGATTATTGGTTTCCGTCCTCACCTGTTAGTCGTTGAACCTTCCGGGATACTTTTATCGGAATTCTCCCGGCTTGGCTGCTGATTGTCATATTTGCAAATGTACTTTGTGTTTTTTCTTGTCCCGTTCAAATATGGTGTAAGATACCCAGGCTTAAAACCAAGTGCTTTTTCTGCCGCTGCTTTTGATTCGTACCAAATTCCATTTACGATGATCGGCTTTTTGTTTTTCCATCCAGAGTTATGCTTTTCAAATGTCAGCTCTCTTGTCTCATCTTCGTACCGGCATTGAATGCCATCTGGGGCAAATCCCTTTTGCGCCCAATGAAACACAGATGAATTTGAAACATTAAGCATTCGTGCTACATCTATTGCACTCTCGTATCGTTTTCCATCATAAATGATTGCACGGCATCCGCCTCTGTTATATCTCCCCATAGACGGTTGAATTTGTGGTTCGTCTTTGTATCGGCAAAGTTCTCCGTGGGAGTTTATCCCCTTTTGACACCAGCGTTTGATGGTATCGTGCGGAACATCGTATCGCTCCATAGCAGATTTTACAGAAGCGTACTCTTCACCGCCGATAACAACTGGGCGAGACTTAGCCCTTGCCACAGCTTTAGAAACCTTTTTGTCTTTCATCGGATTTTGCGTTTTCATTCTTTGGCGTTGTGTTTCAGACTTCATGACATTTTTGGTGGAATACTCATTCCGTCTTTCTTTGTTCCACCATGAAGTCGTGCCGCCTGCTCCGCCTTCGTAAATATTGCAAACGCACTGGCCGATTGCTTTTAATTCTGCAATTCGTTCATGTTCGTAAGAAAAAGCATCTTTCTCTTTCTCAAATTCTTTTATAATTCTGCTGTCACACTCTTGCCTTTTTATAAAATCATTGAAAAATTTATTATGCTTTCTTACCTTAAACCTTCTGCCAGTTCCTTTCCCAACATAAAAGATTTCATCGGTTTCAATAACAAACCACTCATAAACATAGTACATATAATTTACCTCCGCAATTTCTATAATGATTATACATTATATTTGTGCGAAAGTAAATTGCAAACTTAGATTTTCCAGCAATTCACCCGATTGCCAGCGCGGATTACGCCGCGCAAGTGCCTACTGCTTTATAACTATCAAAGGACAGCAAGGACTTTAAGCCGTCTTTGACCTTTGTAAAGAGTTTCTTTAAGCACTCCTGGTTCTGCATCTGCATGGCGTTGAGCTGCTGCATCAGCGCCGCCTGCTGGTTGTTGCGGGAAAGCTCGGCCTGTGCAAAGCCGTTTGCCATCGCCATGTTGGTGCCGTTGACAAGCTGCGCCTGCTGGTAAAATCCGTCGCAAAGGCCCTGATTTACACTGTCGATCTTGCGCTCGACATTGGCAAAATCAGAGGTCAGCACATAGCCGTCGACCACGCCGCCGCTGTTGCCGTTGTTCCCCCAGCCGCCATTTCCCCAACCAAGAAATGCGAAAAGGAACAAGATAATAATAAACCAGCTGCCTTCTCCGCCCCAGCCGAAGCCGCCGTTGCTGGAATTTACGGGCGCAACAGGCATAGTGGCCTGAACGCCGCCGTCAGAAAGAGACATAGTATCACTCCTTTGAAAAATTTTTATTCATCAAATCGTGGCCACGATGTTGATTTATGTTGATGATTACTGCATCAGGCTTTGAAACTGCTTTGCCATCTGCTGTAGCTGATTGAGTTGCTGCTGGTTGAGTTTACCGCTCTGCAAAAGCTTTTCGACCTCCGCTTTGGGGTCGCCATGAAAATTTGCCTTGAATTGCTGGAACTGCTGCATCATGCGCTGGAACTGGCCTACCGGTCCGGGCATTTGCCCGCCGCCCAGCGCGGCCATGAACGGATTATTCATCGTCTTCGTCCTCCTCGACCTTGCGCTTCTTCTTGCCCTTTAATTCGCCCACAAGCGCCGCCAGACGGTCGAACTCCTCGCGGGTGACAAATTCCACGCCCTTTCCCTGCGGCGCTGTACGGGGCGTTTCTGCGCGCTCTACGAGGTCATAAATCTTGAGTGTCGGCTTGCCGCTCGCGTCGGACTGCTTGAGGTACACAGTCGGGGCGGTGGAATCCCACAACGCAACAGCGGAGTTGGGCGCGATCAGGTAGCCTCTTGCCTCCTGCTCGCTGCTGACCCATTGCACGCCGCCGGTCGCGACAGGATTCTGCGGCACGGGAGGCGGAGCGGGCTGCATCATCTGCTGCTGCCGCATCTGCATGAGGTTGTCCGGCATCGGCTGTGGATAATAAGGGTTTTGATAGTACGGATTAAAAGCCATGTCATTCAGTCTCCTTTACCCAAAAATAGAGCACAGTCTCATTGCTGCTGTCCCATGAATCAAAGATCGTCCCGTCCTGCACGCACACCACATGGCCGGACAGGGCTAAAATGTATGTGCCTGCCGGATGCTCGTCCGCAAACTGCCCGACGGTGTAACACAGAGGGCAGGTGTCCGGCACGATGTAGCGCCGATAGCCGAGGGAGTGCAGATACGCGCCCCAGGTCGCGTTGGCCGACGGCATGTCTCCGTCTAAGTAGCCTTGTATGGCGAGCGCGAGATACGTTTCACCCCAGTCTTTTCCGGTCGCTTTGGAGATCGCCCGGACAGTGCAGTCCCCCACGTTCTTGCCATAAGGCGACGGATTATAATAGCTATACATGCAGCAGCTCCGCGAAATAGACATAGGTGCGCAGCTCGTCCGGCTCGGGGAACAGCACCAAAATATCCCTCGCCATCTGCTCGGTGAAGCCCAATGCTAAAAGCCGTTCGTACATACAGCGCACCTCCTTTTCTGCCTTTATGGTACAAGAAAACCCCTTTTCCAAAGTGCCGGAAAAGGGGATGAAAAGTGTACGGCGAAATTCGTCGAACGATTGCGCTTGCAAATTCTGACGGAATATGCTAATTTTTTGTCACGACGTGCTCCATGCGTCATTCATACCCTTCCCATAAAGGAAAAGAGCCTCACCGTTTGGTGAAGCTCTTTTCCTATTCAAAGACTTCCGATGCGATTTTGCGGTACGCCTTTCGGCGATACTTTTTGACCGTATCCGGCGACAGATTCATTTCAAATGCCACCTGTACGCAGGAGCGGCCCCGCACGTCGCACTCGACGAGGCACGCCATTTCGTCGGGTGGAAGCTCAAAAGACCGAATGTATGCCACGGCCCGCCGCGGGGCCATAGAGGATAATTTTGCCCGGATCGCTCGGTGCTGCTTGTCCATGCTGTGCGCCGGGGCTTGCAGAGCGCTCACGCGAGGGGAGGCATGCCTCCCGCCCGTTTTCCTTTCGTTAATTTAGAATTTTTCCGAGGTATGCGTAAACATATTCTCCCCATGCCTTCTGCGTCGCGGAGCCGAATGAACCGTCCACGTCCAGCTCGTACCCGCAGACATTGAGAAATTCCTGCAATTTCTTGACTTCCGCGCCCTTGTCGCCGCGTGTGAGCACGGTCTTGTCCGCGGGGTATTTCGGCACGCCGAAGCCACGAATATACCGCCCGTTGATTTCCAACGTCCGATAGCCGCACTCGTGAGCTTTACCCTTGTTGCCCTCGAACACCGTGAAGCTCTGATCGTCACAGGCGGTCACGATGCCCGTGTGGTTGGGCGCGCCGGTGCAGTCCGTGAGGGCGTAGTCCTTGCGGTCGTTCCAGTAGTAAAACACCTGCTCGCCGATTTGGGGGACGTGCGCATCGTCCTCAATCCATTGGCCGCGCGCTTGATACCAGCGCATTTGCTCGCCGCAGCTGCACTCGATGGGAATGACCTCCGTTAGGCCGCAGAGGATCGCCGCCGCGCTCACCATCGCCGCGCAGTAGTCGTCGGTGTAGGTCAGCTTGTAGCCGCGCGGATGGGGCAGAAAGCTGTTGTAGGCGTCCACGATGCGCTTGTGCACCGCATCGCCGCGCACGGACCCCTCCCACGCGGTCAGGGTCTCAAGAAACCTCTTCATTTTTCTTCTTTTCGGTCTGCGTGCCGAAGTAGAAGGCGATGATGGTCGTGAAGATCGTCAGAAACTCCGTCCCGCTGATGCTGCCGCGCAGGGCAAGCACCGAGAAAACCGCCGTGAGCACGATGGTCACGATGCTCTTGACCGTGAGAAGATTGGCAATTCGATTTTGCATTTTTGCCTCCTTTACAGAAACCGCACGGCATAGAACTGCCGCGTCTGTGTGTTGATTTTATTACACGCGCCGTTGATGGCGGCGACGTGCCCGCCGTCGAGCATAACGGCGTATTCCAGCTTGAGCTTGTCCCGACAAAAGGCGTTGACCTGCTGCGCGGTCATGCTGCGGCAGTAAAAGCCGTAGAGCAGCCCGCCCTTGTAGCCAAGGACGGTGTGGTTGGTCTTGCGCAGCACGTCGCTGTACGCCCCTGTGAAGCCTTCTGCGGCAGGGTTATAATTGCCGAGCAATCCCATACCACCGACCGCCCACACGACGCCGCCCAGCGCCGCCGCCGAGGACACGCGGGCAATGCGCACCGCGCCGTCCGTGGTCTTGTAGAGCACGCTCTCAGGGCGGGAATAGTGACAGCTCCAGTCGCGCACGACCTTGCCGCCGCGCACCAGGATGCTGCACGGCGCGCCCTGCCAAGAAAAGCTCCCCGAGATCGCGTTTTTCGGCAGCGGACCGCTCATATTGACGGGCTCGATGTCCCGCGCGAGGATGCAGGGCTGTCTATACAGCTCGACGTTGAGCGGGAAGCAGTCCGCGCCGAGCTTTGCGGCGATGTCGCTCAAAGTCTGGTTTCCGATCCAGCCGTTGTCCAGCGCCCCGACGGAGCGCTGGATGGCCTTTATCATGCGGATTTCCTCTGAGGTCGAACCCTTGACGTCTCTCACGAGATCACCTCCCACTCGTCGATCTCGCTTTTGATACGGTCGATAAAGCTGTTTCCACCGAGGGCCTTGTACCCCCGATAGAGATAGAGAAAATCCTCCAGCTCGTACTGCCGAATGGTGCGGCCCTCCCTGTGGCGGTAGTAGGTGTGCAGCATATCGTGCCGGAGCTGGCATTTGAGCGCGTCGGTCAGTTTGTCCAGCCCGAGCAGCTTGCTGCGCAGCGGCTTGACAAGCATGGCGACCGCCGCGAGGATCACCGTGATCTCCGAGCACAGCGCCGCCAATTTCGATAAACTTTCCATAGGCATTTTCTCTCTTTCCGGCGGCGCGAAAAAAGCCGCCTTGTCGTGCTTGACAAAGCGGCGGACGCGGTGCTATACTAAGGCCAGTAAGAGCGGCGCACGGGCGAGGTGCTTGTCGCTCCCCCTAATCGATTTAAGGTCGAAAGGAAAGCCGCTGCCTCTCAGGTGGCGGTTATTTCTTTAGGTCGATGCCTAACTTGATCGCCGCAATCACAAGCATAAGTAACGCAATGGTCGCTTCTGTGCTCATGCGGTCACCCCCTTTCGGGGGAACAACCTGTTTCACGCTCTTACCGGCCCGCTCATTCTACCACGCGCGCCGCGCTTTGTCAATTTGCCGCCCTCCGGGGCGGCTTTTTTACTTGTTCAGCTCCGCGAGCTTTTCCGCGATGTCCTCGGGGATGGCGCAGGTCATCATCTTGACGCAGTAGCCGTCCTCGTCGTAGGTGAGCTTGTAGCAGGGGGCGACATAGATCTCCGTGCCGGCGCGAGAAAGGTCGCGCGCCATAACGGGCTGCACGATGCTGTTCTTGACGCCCGAGTTTTCGCTCAGGCCCGCGGGGGTATCGGTGACTTCGATGGGCTTGCCGTCGGATGCGATACGAGTAGTAGTCATAGTTTTGTTCTCCTTTTCTTCGTTCAAAATTTATTTGTCATCGGCGTATTTTTCGCCGGTGATCTCCTCATAGTCCCGCGCGCTGAGGATGTCCTTTTTCACGGCCTTGCGCACCATGCCGGCGGTCCACAGCCCTTGCGCGTACCATCTTGCGATTTTCTCTTTCATGTCAGCCCTCCATCAGCGTGTCGGTCATCATGGCCGTGTAGGTGGTCTGCGCCTCAAGGCGGTCGAGTTGAGTCGGGGCAGGCTCGGGCTTTCCGTCGTCCTCGACTGTGTATTCGCCGTTGTAGGCCTCGGCCTTGGCAATTTTCTCGTTGGCTTCGCTCCAGCCAAGGGACACCTTGGAGAACACCTGCTCAATATTCGGCTGTTCCTTTGTACCGTGGTTGATTTCGGTGCAAAGTTGATACTTGATGACTTTCATGATGCCTTCTCCTTAGTCTGTGATTTTGGTGTACTTCATGGCAACATAAGCGCTGTAATTAGACAAATCAGCAGATGTCCAAATTGCGACATTTGTGTTATCCGCGTTAATGCCGGTGACCTGCATGCCAAACGCTCCTACAACAATAGCTTGATCTTGGGCCGACCCATACACTGATATAACGCTGGACACATTGGGGATATTGTGTTTAACGACTTTCTGTGTAGCGTTTGGCAGTGCCCCGAAATTGACCAGTTTACAGTACACAGGCTTGCCGAGATACCGCTCTGTGGTGCGGTATTCAACGCCGAGGTTGAGCGCTGGGTTTGTATATTCCCAAGGATGCCAAGTCCCGTCCGTGAGTCGCTTTTTTTGCGCATGGTATATCTCGCTCGAAGAACTGGCAAGAACGTTGGCTGGACCATGCCAGTTAACAATTGCATTCCCATTATTTGCAATTCTAATATCGGCAAAACCGCCATTCCCGGAGTAGATGTTCGCCGGATAATCGACTAACTCCGTGATCCGAATAACTTTATCAGTTCCATCAATAAAAGAATCAACAAATTGTTCAAATTTTGAGCCGTCACTATCATCGAAGATTGAAAAGTTTAAGACTTCTCCGTACCCAAACCCGCCGGGGGCCGCCCCGATGTTCCCCCGCGCCTGCGCCTTCTGCGCGTCGGTGAGTGTCTGCGCGGCGTCATAGCGGACAGCGCCTGTGGCGGAGCCCGCCTTGCCGAGCAGGTCGTCGAGCTCCTCGCCGGAGTATGGTAATACATAATAATCATCAGGCATAACGATACCTCCTTATACGATGAGCCTGCGCCCGAGGCGGTCGAGCAGCGGCTTTTGGGTTTTGTCGCGCAGCCAGCCCGCGCTGAGCGGCTTGAGCTTGCGGTAGTAGATGATGATGCAGCCGTCGCCTGCCTCGCCGCCGTCGGAGCCGCGACCGCCCGGGGGCAGGGGGGCGTCTTTTGCAGTTAGCGACGCCTGCGAGACCGATATATTTTCAGACGATGTCTGGAGTGCGTTCGCCGCGCCGTTGGAGCCTGCGCCGCCGCCGCCGTGGCCGCTTGTGCCGCCGCAGCCGTAACGGCTCTCCTTGGCGGGAGGCTTTGCGTCTGCGCCCGCGCCGCCGCGCGCCGCCGTGACCGTCGCGAATGCGCTCGAGGAGCCGATATAGGCATCGCCGCTTCCGTTTGCAAGGCCGTCATTTCCGTTGGAGCCTGCGGCCGCGCCGCCGCCGTAGCCGCCGAGCCATCTGTAGCCGACATAACCGTAGGGCGCGATTTTGTAGTCGCCCCGCCCGTCTCCTCCTTTGACCTCATCCTTGTCTTTGCCCGCGGAATAGGTCACGCCGTCGACGGTGATCGAGGGGCTTGGCTGGTAGGTATACTTTCCATCGCTCCATGTGTAGCCGTTGCCCGGGCTGCCCGCGATGCCGCTTTTGCCTTTGGCGGCAAAGACCTCGCCCGTGATCGCGTCGGTGTAGCCCGCCTCGCTCGACGAGCCTGTGTCGCTCGTTGCGCCGCCCATTGTGGTCGCGGTACCGGGCGCGCCCGCGTCGTTTCCTTGCGAAAAGACGCCGCCGTAGCCGCCCTTCCCGCAGGCATAGGAGACCTTTGCGCCGGGTACGGCGTCGGTGACGGTTTCAACCAGCACCTTGCCGCCATCGCCCGCGTCTCCCGGCTCGCCGCCCTTGCCGCCCTCCAGCGAGACGCCGCGGTTAAAGCCGACGTAGCGTCTGAGAGCGTCAGATTTCTCGGTCCATGATTTCGGCGTGCGCACGGTGGGGCTTTCGCCCCAATAGCCGCTGCTGCCGCCGCGGCCCCCGCCGATGAGCACGCGGGTGTAGGTCGTCACGCCCTCGGGGACCGTCCACTCGCCAGAGCCGGTGAGGATGACGCGCTCGTCAAAATACTCCGACGATTCCGGCTGCGGGGGCAGAAAACCGACAAGCGCCGTCATTTCGCTCTTGAGTGTGCCGCTCATGGTCGTGTCAAGGCTCACGATGCACGCAGAGACCATTTGCTTATCGTAGGGGTGATAGACGCTGACCACATGTCCGGGCTTCTCCTGCCCGCTCACAATGCCATTGGTGATGGCCTCTCGGCACTTATAATAGTCTGCCAGCCTTTTGGCGACAGCGGAGGAATTGACAAGGGAGACGAGCGTGGCGTCCGTGACGGACTTGACGTTTTCCGCCGCGTTCTCTGTGACGGTTTGCGTCACGAGGCGCGTGTTGTGGATGTACGTCTTTCCCTTGAGCGAGCCGGAGCCGGAGGAGATTTTGGCGTAGTTTGCGCCACTCTCCAAAATGGTGAAGCCTGTCGCTGTGAGTGAGTGCATTGGCTCGGGAAAGGTAATAATGTCGCCCTGCTGAGATGTGCCGGAAAACAGCTCCTTTTCGTCGGTTCCCGCGATGTACTGATGCTCCGTAACGGTAACGGCGGAGACGGGGTCGCTATAGCTTACTTTCCCGCCGCTGGCATACATTCGGTTGCTGCCAATCGTGGACGAGACACCATCCCATAACGCATCAATGTGCAAAACGCCGTTTAAATCGGTCGTCAAATACGCGCCGATAGCAAACAGCACCTGCACAAGGTTGTCTCTTGCGCTTTTCCCCCGCCTATCTGCTTTTGGCTGGCAATACGGCAGCCATCCATATAGCTTGGTGTTGGCAAATACGCTTTTTACAACAACAGGTACGTTCCCGCAGATTTCTTTAACGGCCTCTGCCACAGTTTGCCCGGTATAGATGCCGCCTTTGTGCGCCATTGCCGCCAAAAGCCCGACCGCAGACCACGCAACGAGCCGATACGAGGTTGCGCCGGTGCGTGTAATTGACCGGAGATAATAGGTCTGCATGGATGCGTCGGAATCATTTTCCCAAACGCGGATCGGGTCGTTCTTGGCAAAAGCCATAATGGTCGGATCATTGCATCGGACAACCGCAGTCAGCGTATCCGCCGAAATGCTTTCGCAGCTTAACGATTGTTCGCGCGTCGGCTTGGCGCTTTCGGTTTGCGAAAAAAGAAATGTCCAGCTTTTATAGGTGATCTTCATGCTCACTTCTCCGTCAACACGAGCACCGTTCCCGTCCAGTATTCCGCCGCGTTTGACCCCTGCCCCCGATCTACGCTTTCGGGCGGCTCGCAAGTCATTGCAGCCGTGCGATAATCTCCCGTTTTAGGATCAAAAAAGTAGACGTTGAGCGTCCCGCTATAAAGCTGGGCGAGTAACGCATTTAGCTGCGTTTCGGTCAGCGGCATACAAGTACAGGTGATGACTGCTTTAATTGCCAAAATGTCTTCGGTGAAACTCCCATCGAGCATATAGCCCTCGTTCGGACCTTTGATCTTTTTGTGCGTTACCTTATAGCCAACAGGAGTAAAGTACGCAGTGAAGTCAATGTTATTGATCTTGATCGTTTTTCTCATGCTCCACTCCTCACCGCTTCTGCTTCATTGTAAGGCACCATTTTCCGAGCCAGCACGGTGCCGTCCAGTTCGGTCGTCAGGTTGATAATGATTTGGCCTTCTTTCCCTGTTGCCATAGAGCCAATCCCGGACGCGATAGAGTTTCCAATAGCCGCAGCGCCGGAAGCTCCAAAATCAATAGATGCGGTTCCGAAGTCAAGGTTTTTCGAGATGTCGCGCTTAATGGATCCAAACTCGCTGTTCCAACCCTCCCCGAGACCCAGCGCCATGTTTTCGCCGATCCCAGCAAATACGCGAGACGGTGAGTGGATGCCGAGCGTCGATTTTACGCCGTCTACAATACCGTCAAAAAAGCCCTCGACCATGCTTTTAAGCCAGTCGCCCATCCTTTTTATGCCATCCCAAATGCCTTGGACAAGAGCGACGCCGATTTCGATTGCCGCTTCTCCGATATAGCTAAGAGACTGGATAAATGCAGACGCAAGATTTTTTACGATCTTGGGTGCTTCCGCCAAAAGGGTGGGCAGATTATCAACAAGCCCCTCAACAAGCGCGACGATAAACAGCGTACTTGCTTCAACAAGAGCAACAAGCGTGTCTGGTTGTGTCAGCACTTCCGCAATCTGTGCCACGCAATCTGCTAACTGCGGCGCAATTTCCGGCATAGCCGATGCAATTCCTTGCACCAATGCAATCAGCATTTGGACACCTACGTCTAATAGCTGGGGTATGATTGACAGAATCGCTCCGGTAATTTGCGGTGCCATATCAGCAAGCGCCGCAACGATGCCGGGGGCTGCGTCTACCACGCCTTGCACTAATGCTGTGGCAGCATCTACAAGCGACGGCAAAACAGAGCTTACAAGCGACGGCAGTTGTTCCGAAATAACAGGTGCAAGCTTGACAATAAGATCGCCAAATCCCGTGAAAATCTTTTCAATGCGCGGGATAATGTTTTCTGCGGCCTTGCTGACCGAATAGGTAAAGTTTTCGATCAACTTGTCAAGGTCCGCGTTATCGTCTGCAATTCCGGTCACAAGGTTTGACCAAGCGGATTTCATCATGTTGACGCTGCCTTCGATGGTGCTGGCCGCCTCTTCCGCGGTTGTGCCCGTGATGCCCATTTGATCCTGTATTACATGGATCGCCTCAATCATCTTATCAAACGATACGCTGTTGACCGTTTCGGCTGTTACCTCGACGGTATCTCCAAAAACGCCGGAATCGTTAATGAGGCGTGCCATCTCTGTTGCCGTCCCGCCATAACCGAGTTTGAGGTTATCAAGCATGGTATAGTTCTGCTTGGCAAAGCCCTGATAGGCATTTTGAATCATTTCCATACTTGTGCCCATCTTGTTGGCATTATCTGCCATGTCAATGACGGCCTGATTGGCGACCTCTGCCGCCTTTTCCGTGTCTCCGCCAAGACCTTGCAGCAAGGACGCCGAAAAAGATGTAACGGTATCCATGTACTCGTTGGCAGACAATCCGGCGGTTTCATAGGCGCGATTTGCGTACTCTATTACTTGATCGGCGGACTGCTTAAACAGCGTTTCCACGCCGCCGACAAGCTGTTCATATTCTGCGTAACCGTCCAAAGATTGTTTTGTTAAGAGGGACACGGCCCCGGCAGCGGCGGCAACTGCCGCCGTGCCGATTTTTGCCGCCGTTTTCAGCCCGTTTCCAATTTTTGACGCAATCCCGCCCAAATTGGAACTTGCTTGATCGTCTACGCTGATTTTGACAAATAAATCAAGTAGATTCATGTTTCACCACCAATCCGCACCGCGCGACAATATCGGCGGTAATTTCTTCGCACGTTCTGTTGTCCTGCTTTTTCGGCTCAATCGTGTCCGCGTATCGCGCCTTGATGTAGTTCCCGCCCGCATATCTGGCCGTGTTTTCCGCAACCACGCGCAGCGCGTCGGTCACATAAATGCGGTATGCGTCGTTTCTTGCTCTCTCATTGAGCCGCGCCACACAGTACCGCAGGAACGGCTTTATTCGTCTTTGCCCTCGGTATTCTCCTGCGCAGAGCCAGAGGTTTTCCCGCTCTGCGCTGAGAGAAAAAGCGCGCCGAATGCTTCATCGGTCAAAAGTTCCGTCGCGTCGCGCATCAGCTTGACAAGGTTCAGCGCGCCTTTGTAGTTCTCCGCGCTCACGCCCTCAATAGAGGCAAGAATTGCGATGATATCGCCCTTGTGGCCCTTGAGCAGCGCAGGGAGCGCTTTCCGCGCCCGCTGCGTCATAAACTCTTTGGCTGTCATGCCCTCCGGCAGCTTCTCGCGCTTGAACAGCGCGGATGCCGCATCGTCCTCCGCAATGTTGGCAATCGGGTCGATGATATCCGCAATGACGTCAAAGACGCGCTCGCCCTGAATGTCGGAAAGTCTCATTTACGCCTCCGCCGTGCCGGCCTTGATGTAGATTTCAAAGGGAACGGTGTCCTGCGCGCTCATGGAATAGTGGCCGGTAAACTCGAACGCAAACTGGCCCTTGGCCTTGTCCGCCGTCTTGAGCTGGAAGCCGCCCGTGGAAAGCGCGTTGATCAGCTTGATAGCGATAAAGCCTCCGTTGGTTTCGCCGTTCTTGTCGGAGTAATCGCCCACAAGCCAGATATCGTCAAAGTCCGCGTCCTTGAGGTCGTTGCGCGGTGTGACCTTGGTCGTGTCGGTCGTCCCGATGTCCGCCGCGCCGCACAACCGCTTTGCAATGGCGGTATCGGCATTGACAAGCGTACCGGTCATCTTGGCCTCCCACGAATCGAGCTTTTTCAACTCCTTCATGTTCTTCGGGCAGTTGTCGATACCATCGCCAAAGTCCGAATAGGTCGGCGTAGCGGTAAAGTTGACGCCGCCGGTCGTTGCGCCGATCTGCCCCGCTTCGCCGATGGTGCCGGTAGCCGGCGTGAAGTCGGTCGTCAGGATACCGGCATTGATCTGTAATTTCTGAAACGCATCCGAAGGAATTTTCGTAAATTTCATGTTGCGTTGTCCTTTCGTCAGTTTTGCGACAGGAACTCAACCGTAATGTTGAGATACCGCCGCTTGATGTTTTTATCGCTTTCGTCCGCGATGTTCTGGCACCACGGGGAGCCGCGCTTGATCCACATAGCGCCGCCGTCGTATGGAACCATGCAGCCGCCCATGCCGATTGCATCGGCGATCTCCTGTGCCTTTGCATTGGGAACCGCCTCGCTCTCTGTGTAATACCAGAGATTCACCGTCAGCGCGATCTCGCCGCTCTCCCATGATCCGGTGATAAGCTCATAGGTCAGCCACGGAAACACCGCATCATCCGGCACGTTGGACGTTGGGTATGCCGGGAGGAATTGAGAAAACCACGCATGGAGCGCTTTATCCTTGGTCATTTCAAGCACCGCCTTGCAAAAACGAACAGTTAATCGCCTTGTAAATATCCTCTGCGAGATTCTTTTTCATTTTTTCAAGGTCAATGGTAACAGTTGTGTTCTCGGCTATCTTGATGTCGCGGTAATCGTGTTTAACCAACATGTCCGCCATAATAGGTTGCGTCAAATTTTCTGCCGCCGGATTTGTAAGCGGTTCAAGATACATGCACAACACCCGCCGTTTACTTTGGCAATCGTCATAATTGGAGCATCGCTGACACTCTGGTGCATCCATGCTAAATATGTAAGTTTTTCTTTTCATTTTGGCAGCTCCTTTCGCTCCGCGGTGAAGAATTTCAGCGCCCGGACCGTCGGGCCTGCCGACCGCGGCGCAGCCCGTTCTTCCGGGTTTGATGTCACGCGGTAGGTGTTGCCGGTGGATGTGTCGCGAAAATAGTCGTTGTACTCGATGGGAACGGTCTTGTTGACCAGCGCGGAATACACCGAGGTTACGCCCTCTTTTTCGGCTCTGCGGGCTTCCAACGAGGTGTCGAGCGCCTGGTAGTTGAGAAATTCCGCGCCTTCGGCCCATGCGACGATGTAGCCGCCTGCGCCGTCCGGCGTTCGCGTCTTTTCCATCAGCACGCATTTTCTTGCGAAATCGTCGAGTAAACTCACGGTTCCACCCCCTTGAGCTTGCGCCAGTCGTTTAACCGGCCTCTGAAAGCGTCCTGCCAGCCGTTTAACGTACCGCCGTCGCTTCCCGCGCTGCGTTTGGTGTAGGAGTAGCCCCCGAAGCTCTCGCTTTGATACGGGCTTGCAACGGCCTCTCCGTTCTTCTTCTGCCACGCCTCGATCTCAACCGAAAGATCGATTACGGCTTTCGGCACGGCAAGCGCCCACACAGAGCCGGTAAACGTCTCGTCCGTTAAATCGACCGCCGGATATTGATGCAGACCGTCGTTAAATACAGAGCCGACGATGCGGAAATATTGATTGGTCAGGAGAAGGGGCAGCGTAATGCTGCCATTCTCCACGGTGAACGTGCCCTCGTGAATCTCCACAAGGAACCAGTTGTTCAAGTGCCGTAAGACCTGTTCAAGCATTACGCCGCCCTCCTTGTTAAGCCACAGAAGCGATGATTTTCGCGATCTGGTTGCCGTCCGTGACCTTTGCGCCGTAGACGTGCAGACCCTTCACGCCGTCGGCAAAGCGGGATTCCATGCGGTAGCCCTCGGTCTTGATGATCTGCTCGGCGTAGGTGGTTGCAGTCTCGACCTGTGCCGTGATCTCAAAATACGGGGTCTTGCCGGTGTCCGTACCGGTGCCGGTCTTGACGTTGTTGCTCATAAACACGGTAAAGCCGGCCACGCGGCCAACCTGACCGTTGAGCAGCGCATCCTGACCGGAAGTTGCGGTGCTCTTGGCGAAACGGTCATCCAGAAGCAGCAGTGCATAAACCTCGGGCGGCACGACGAGGGTGCGGCCGGTGTTAGGAACGTTTGCCTTGTCCAGCTTCGTGCGCAGCTTTACGATGTTTTCGTACACGTTGTCCTTGGTCAGCGCAACAGGAGCGGACGCAGCGCCCACAGTGTTGCCCGCAGCGGCTCCGGCGGCAATAGTCTTGAGCAGGAACGCATCGGACGTGTCAGCCAGCGCGTACGCGGCGCGACCCATTGCGGTGTCGATCAGGTCACCAGCCGCCTGCACCTTGTCCACATCATCGACCTGGAAGTTGAAATACTTGCACTGGTCGATAACGAGGGTCTGGTCGGTGGTGGTCAGCGCATCGGGCGCGGCAATGTCGGTGTTCTTGGTATAATCCTTGACCGTGATCGCGCCGATGCTGTTGATATGGACGGTATCGCCCTGATTGGCGATAACGCCCTCATAGTTGCGGTTGACAAGGTTCGTCGCAACGTGGGACTTCTCGAGGGCGTAGAGCAGACGTGCGCTCCAAAGCTCGGGGATAAAAGTGGTAACAGCCATGTGTTAAACTCCTTTCTGATTCAGGGACGCTTTGATGCTGTCCCAATTCGCATTGATTTCCGCAGCGCTCATGTTCTTGATCTCTGCGGTGGTGTAACTCTTTGCCGGGGGATTCGCCGGGGGATTGGCGGGATTCGCGCCCTTTGTCTGCGTGGTGGAGACAAGCCCCTTGTAAGTGCCGTCTACGAGTGCATCAAGACTCTTGGTGTCCTTGATCTTCTCGCCGTCCAGCTCCAATGCGGCCATTTCCTCGCCGCAGCCGCGCATGGCAAGGTCGAGATTTGCGCCGGTGATGTTTTTGCTCTCAAAGTAAGCTCGCACGGCCTTTTCCTTTGCCGCCTTGCTTTCCTTTGCCGTGATGTCGGTTTTAAAGGCTTCAAAGGCCGAGTGTTCCTTCTCGTACTTCTCCTTGTAACCTCCGTCACCTGCCGCCTTGAGATCGTCCAACTGCTTCTGAACGTTGGGCAGCTTCTCCGCGTCGGCCTTGTACTTGCTGACATCAGCTTTTAAGCCGTCCACGGTGTCGGTATGCGCCTCAATGATGGTGTCCACCTGTTCGTCGGTGAGACCCATTCCCTTTAAAAGTTTGCGTGTAAGTGCCATTGTTCTATCTTCCTTTCCCTTGTCCGCAGTCCGTCGCGGCGATAGATTGTATAAAACCGCTGTACCTCGCGGGTTTTACCTTCTTGATAAAGTCCTTATCCATTTTTCAGCTCTCTTTCCAGAATGTCCCGATACTGTCCCGCATGGTCGGCGGCAGCGGGTTTCAGAAACGGATGCGCCTTGTTGCCGCGTGTGTAATGCCAGTTTCCCTTCGCGTCTTGATATACCCACGGCGTAGGTCGCCCGCCGCCTCCCTCGGCATAAATGCCGGTGCCAAGCTCTTGATAAACGCCGTATTCAACGTCCGTGCCGATAATAACCGACATTTCGTCATCGTTGACCTGATGCGTAATGCTGTTTTTCAGCCTGCTCGTGTCATAAGGCGCAAGGTCTTTTGCATATCCTTCTGCTTGAGTTCCGCAGCGTTCCAACGCCCGTAAAAGCGCCGCGCGCAACTCTTTGCCGATTTCACTGCTATGATCTGCAATTTCAATTTCCACGACTTTTTACCCATTCTTGCCATTCTGCAAAGGTCATTTCGCTTACAACTTCATATTCGCCGTTTGCGTTTTTTACACGCATTTTTCTCGGTTCTGCTTCAATACCCGCCTTTTCGACCGTCCGCATCGTGCATCGGCAATTATACACAAGATATCCCGGCGCACCCATATCGCCCGGATACATCATGTCATATCCATCGACATTAAAAGGCTTATCCCATTCAACGGTCTGCCCGTCGACCATACCGTGTGCATGGCGCGTGCGCCCATCTTTGGTAGCGATCCAGCGCTTTCGGACGTTAATGCCCATCTTTTCCGCCGCCGCGTAGCTGTCCATGCGTCCGGCGTTCTGCGCGCTGGTCACAGCGGTTCTGGCCGTGCGGATGGCGGAATCGCGGCTCATGGTGGTGATCCGCTTTTGCAGGTCATCCGCCATGTGCTTGATGCTCTTGCCCTGTAAGATGGAGCTTGTCACGCTTGCCGTAATTTGCTTCTTGCCATACGCAAGATCAATGCCGCGCTTTAATGCTCGTTTCGGCGGGTAGTATGGCATTAAATCGGGTTGTTCTACCACGAGCCGTTTGACCGTCTGCTCGTCCCACAAGTCAAAGCCGACGTTGCCCGCGACCTGCTCGATGGTATAGGCCGAATAGTTGCGGTTGAGGGAGTATATACCCGGCGTTGCATCGTTGGTGTAGGACACCGCCACAGCGTTTGCATCGGTCACGCGGTGCGCCACCTTGTCGCGCATGGCCTGATAGCGTTCCCCACGCCCGATCTGGTTCAGCCGCCATTGCTTATAGTCGGCCTCCGTCCATTCCTTACCGTTCTGCACGGTGCCGATCAGCGCTTTCATTTCCTCGTCGCGCTTTTTGAATTGCTCAAAGTATGCGTCGATGGTCGCTTGCAGTTCTTTCCCCGCCTCACGGTACAATTTCGCAATGCGCCGCTCCAGCTTTGCAAGCTCCTTGTCGGTCAGCTTGTGGCCGAGGTCACTGTTCGCCATCGCCGTTCACCTCCGGCGCGACCGGTTCCGCAAGACTGCGGTCAATCTCTTCTGCCGCCTTCCGCTTTGCCATGTCCTCGTACTGGTCAATGTCGCCGTTGATGGTCAGCAGTTTTTTTGTGATGTATTCGTCATCGTAATACGCCGCGCCCAGAAGGATATTCTGCGTTTCCTCGCTCTTGTTGACAATCTGATTGCGCGTGTAGCTCGGCTGATCCTCAATGCCTGCCAAACGCAGAATTTCCACGATAAAACGCGTGACCTCGGATTCAAACTTGTCCGTTTTCAGATCCAGCGGCACATAGCTGGCCTTGATTGCCGTCGCCGTCTGGTTGCCGGCGGATACCGCCGCAGCATCAAAGCTCTGGAAATCCTCGTATAGCTTTTTCTTGAGCATATCAATGGTGCTGCTGGTGCCCTCATAAGGTGCTTCAATGGTCTTGCTCTCTACCTTCGCGCCATCGTCGCCGTTGGCGTGGGCAACGTGCGTGGTTTTCAAGCGCTCCACAAACTTTGCATCGTCCAGATCGTCCATGCCGTTGCAGTTAGAAAGTACCCAATAGATCAGGTTGCCCTCATCCACATTGTTTACCATGTTAGAGGACGCAAGGTCGAGCGCGTCAATGGTGTTGCGCTTGCCGACAATTTCGGATAGGCACCGCTTGTTGTTTTTCAGCGGGACGATGGGGAAACTCGGATAGTTCCCGCCGTCATAGATTTCGGTTTCGCCTACTTCTGCCTTGCGCTCGATCAGCTTATAGCTGCGCTTCGGTTGCATTACTTCCATGCTCTTGTTTTTTGGCTGGAAATACTCGGTAAATCCGTCAAGCTCGTACAGCGTCGCTCTCAAGGGCTTATCCTGCGCCACCTGCCAAAAGCGGATACCGGCTTTCATCGCGCCGTCTTCCTCATCATAGAGAGGAACGAACTCAAGCAGGGAGAACACCCGCAAATGCGTCAAATCCCAAAAGCCAAAAGACACGCCCGCGATTTTTGCCTCACGAGCCGCATCCATGACTTCCTGATCGAAGTCCGGGCATAGCTTGTTCGGCGTTTCCTTCTCCGCAAAGGTCACGCCGTTACCCAGAAGATAGGAAACCTCCTGATCCACCGCCAGACCGAAGAACCGGCTTGCAAGCTTGTGGTTTGCCGTCCACATATCCGTGTGGCTGCGCCCCTGCATATCATAGATGATCTTTTCATAGCGGTTAATGGTCGGATTCAAGCCGTCATAGTACGCCTCCGCATCCACCGCCGTTTTATACGCCGCGCTCTCGCGGTGCTCATTGATCGTGCTGCGAACAAACTCAATGCGCGCCTGCTCGTTTTCACCGACCGCTACAAGGTCGTTATATGTTTTGATAGCCGCTCACCGTCCTATCTGTTCCAAATGGGGGTATAATCGCGCCGATACGCCTTGTTCTTCAGGACCGTATAAGCAAAATACCGTGTTTCATCCATCGCGTGGTCGTTTTCCTTGATCGGCCTGTCATCGGCGGATTTTTCATCCCACCGATACAGTCCAAACTCTCGGATGCAGTCTTTGCAATCTCGGTGTATCTTGATTACGCCGTCCTGCAAAAATCGCGCCGTAGTCATAATGCCGTTGGTTACGTCGTTGTTGGCCTTGCGCACCATATAACCACGCCGCCGCAAAACCTCGATAAACGAGGCGGCAGACGGGTCAACGATGATGCTTTTGACGTTCGCCTCGCCGATGAGCTTTTCAATTTCGTCTGCGTATTCCTCGTCCGTCTTGTTCTTCTGGCTCTCACGCCCGGAATAGTAATACTCCCTGATGCGCGTGGCCGTCTTTCCGTCCCAGCGCCACAGCCCAGCGGAAAATGGATTGAGCGTGCCATAGTCGCAGGACACATAGTATTCTCCCGTTTCCGGCAGCTCGTCCACAATGCAGCTCTCGTCAAACATGGGATAGATCAGCCCCTCGGCCACCACCCACAAGCCGCGAATATATCGGTCGTAGAACACGCCGCTATACATGGCCTTTGTCCTCTCGATCATCTGCGGTGTGAGAATTGGGTTATCTTTCAGCAGGAAGTGAATGTGCTGCGTATTCTCCCGTTTGTTTTCAATCCACTCTTTGTAAAACCAATGCTGCGGTGATTCGGGGTTGCAGTTAAAAAAATACTTCGGATGCTCAAACGAAATCGCACGGGAAAGCGCTTGCTCCACGAACGAACGCGGCATAAGTGCCACTTCATCAAATAAGACCCCGGCAAGCGTGATGCCTTGTATGAGCATATACGAGCTTTCATCCTTACCGCCGAACAAGTAAAACCAATTTGTTCTATCCCCGCACCGAACGGTTAAAATTCTCGTGGAAACCTTGTAATGCATGGACAGCGCAACACCCAGCCCTTCAATTTCCATCAACGGTTTTAAGATATTTCGCTCTGCCGCCTGCACCGTCTTCCCGCAAATAGCGAAATTTGTGCGGTCGTAGTTCTGCATCGCCCACAGCACAAATGCCATCGACATGACCGTCGTCTTTCCGGAACGGACGGAGCCGTCACAAATCAGCGCCATATCATCGGAGCTGATAAACTCCATTATTTTGCGCTGCTTTGCGGATAGCGTTTTAATTTGCATTGTTCTCGCCCTTTAACGCAGTAAGCAAAGCTGCCAACGCCGCAGGGTCGCCGCTTTTTTCGTTCTCGGAATTCCACCCAAAATTGCAGCCAAGCGAGAATTTCGCGCCGTTCGCACCGTCTTTGTCGTAGAGCCGAGATTCGGCGTATTCTTCACATCTGGACTTTGCGCGCGTAACCGTGTCCGCAAACTCTGGCCTTGCTTGATAATCCAGCAGCGCTTGTCTCCCTGTGAATCCCAGCGCCAATGCAAGCCCTGTGATTGTCGGGGGCTTTGCATTGATGATAATCGGCATGCCGTATTTATCTCGCACAGCGCAGCCGTCATCTCCGATAAACGGTTCGCCTTCGCACTTTTTGAAGTAAACGTCAATAGCTTCTTGCATTGCCTTTACGCTTTTCCATTTTCTTGGCGCTCCGCCAGCCATACGCTCACTTCCTTTTGTTTTGCTACCAGCCCCAGCCCCTTGGCCTTACATAGCAGACTTTACCCGCCCCGAAGGGCACATCTGGTACGGCATTGCAGCCCTGCCCTGCTTTAGCGCTTCAGCCATCATTCGGCGTCACTCGCTGTGGTCTCCCCTTACGGGGCGCCTATGCCGCATGTTGCCCTCAACCGCCCGCCCCGAAGGGCGGGCTATCAAGGGAGGAGGAAACAGATGAAAAAGCAGAGGCGTGAAGAGCCTCGCCCCATCACGCCTCTATTTTTGCATAGGTTTTTCTTCTTTTTCCCCTTAAAAGGGGAATTTTCAAAATTTTTTTAGATAATCGTCCACGGTCATCGGATTATCCGTCCGTCCGAGCAGATAATCGACCGATACCCCGAACTTGTCGGCAATGCTTTCCAATGCGTCCGTTGTGGGCGTAGCCTCCCCCGCCTCGTACCGCCTCACCGCGTCACGGTGCAGACCGCACAGTTCAGATAGGACATATTGCTTTATTCTCTTTCTCTCCCGTAAGCGCTTCAAGCGCTCGGGAAACGCGTTCATGCCAGCACCTCCTCCGGTCGGAAACTCTCTTTGATCTCCTTGCCGTCTACCATGATCGCCACGGTCACATAGCGTCTCTGCGGATGGATGTACGTCACCACGCCAGTGCGGAGCGGGTACAGCTTTTCGCCGCGCGCTTTTCCCGAAAACTCCTCCGGCACCGTCATAAACTGCGCCCGCACCTTGTCGCCTACTTTCATTCCGCACCTCCAAACGCTTCCTCGAACGTCAGGCCGCTCTCTCTGAGGATGCCTTTGATCACGTCGATGGTATGCTGATTGTTGCCCGACAGCCACCACCAGATGTTGCTTTTGGAAATGCCTACCGCCTCGGCAAGCTGGCGGCGCGTGTACTGCCGCTCGCAAAATACCTTTTTCAGCGCCGGATAGACGCAATAGGGATATTCGATCATTTTCTCCCCACCCTCCGTTTGTATCGGTCTTTTGACCTTTGAATGTAATTGATCATCGCGCTTTCTTCGGCTATGCTGGCCATTTCGTTGCTTTTTGACTCTTTCTTTTCTCGCAGCCACGCAGCATATCGTTCACAGGTCGAATGACAGCCGACGTGCCGCTCCTGACAGTTAAAGCAGCTCATTTCATCCCACCTCGTACTGCGGGCAGGCCGTGACAATGTAGCTTGTTTCGTAATGCCTGCGAGCGCCGCCGCATGAATTCATCAAAACCTTTGTTCTGATCGCGCGCCAACCTTCCACCGGCTGCCACTTCAGCTTCCGCGTTTCCTTGTCGCATTCCGACCAGGGGCATTTTCCGCAGGCGTATTTGCACGACCAACACAGCGTCGAACTTTGTTCTGCCATTTACACTTCCTCCACCCAAATGCCGAATCGCTCCAGCATCAGTTTTTTCTTGATGATATAGTCCTTTGTCTTAAAGCCCTTTGCGTCCTCTACAATCGTTTTCCCGTCACGGGTATACACGAAGTCGGCTATGTATGTAACTGCCCTCACAGCGGCTCCTGTTGGCGTTCTCTGCGCCCCCACGAGCTTGTATGTCTGCTGTAGCTTCAAATCGTGTATTTCCCCCGTTTTCAGCAGCATCCGCAGCTCATCATAGCGGTCAGCCTCGTGCTTGCTGTCAAACGTGATGCCGTGCCGCACGGTTTTGCGGTTGTGGTACTTGCCCGTTTTTTGAGCAAGTACCTTTTCAACCACCTGTTTTTGTGCCGCGGGCCCGAGACGTGCAAGGTCAGATGCCGTCAGGCTCATTTTCCCCTCCCGTCCGATACGAGGACGACGCGCACCTTGCCGAACTGCTCAAGCGCCATTGCCACAGCCTCCTTGGTCGCCAGCTTGTCGCCGTGGTCTTCAATGTCGATGATGATGCGAATCATGCGTCCTCCCTCCGCTTACCGTAGCTGCAAAAATCGTTACCATCCACTTTGTTTGGAGATGAGCCTTCTTCATAATCCCAGTGATAGCAATAACCGAATGGCGTCCCATTATAATATTTCCCTTTTTGCTGGAACTCGGCGCATTCCTTACACCGCACCACCGGCACGGCATCCACGGTGGGGACGCTATCGATCAAATCAAGGATTGTATCCTCGTCAACTGAAGATAGGGACGCATCCATAAGGGCCAGAATGAATTTATCCGCGTCAATTACCCGCATCGCTTGTCCCCTCCGTTCTTTTTGCATGGAGAACAAAACAGTCTATCGACCCAAGACACTTTTCCGCTGCCGCCAGTAGCACATTTTTTCGACTGGCAAGTCCCGTTCTCTTTATGGTAATAGATGCAGTCCTTACATGGATTTCGCATCGCCATCACCTCCGTCCATCTTCGCGCCGCAGTTGGGGCAGTAGTTCGGCAGATTCCCGAACCATCCAATCAGTTCGCCACACTGACTACATTTTTCGGCGTTGTTTACATCATCGGAAAGAAAATCATCTTTAATCCACCGTCCATGCACCACCGGCGCAACGTCAGCGGCGGGGATACTGTAAAAGTCCTCCGCCAAATCGTTATAGGCATCTGCGTAGATCCCGCTTTCCCCGCCAAGCTCTTCAAACGCTTTTTGGCATTCTTCCGATTGCTCGCGGATATAAGCAATTGCCGCCTTGCGGCTTATGAATTCATCCATTGTCAGCCCTCCTGTTCCATACTTCCGGCAATTGGGATAATTCTCCACTCCTCCGGCCTTTTCTGCGCGGCCCTAATTTGTTCCAGTGGCCCGCGCTCCTCACACATAGCGTACTGCTTCCACCGGTAGCTTTGGAACGTGCGGTTTTTAGTCAGCTCCTCGTGGGGGATGTAGAGCGATTTGTACTCAAGGACATACATCACCGCTTCGCCTCCAATGCTTTCTCCGCCTTTTCGCGGGTCAAAAAAATCGTTTTCCCTATGGAACTTTCCACGTATGAGCAGAACGGGGTTGTATCAATGTCCCACCGTCCCTGTATTGCGAGGTATCTCATGTTTCTGACTTTGTGCTCTAAGATTTCTCCGGCGAACACTCTGAATAACGTGTCCCCCACCTTGCACGGACGCACCACCAGCCGACCGGCCCTGTCGGCCTCGGCCAGTACCCTTACGCGGCTAACGCCACCGCACTCTACGACGATAGCGCAAAGGTCGTTCCAATCTTTAACCAGCGTGGACACTTCCACCGGTGTCTTGCCCGTGTCCTCGTATTGCATGAGCCTGCCACGCAGTTCTGCGTATGACCATGCTGCGGTATAAAGCAGGGCAAGCAAGCCTGTCGGCTCATCAGGACCGTCCAACAAAAGCTCACCCATCGCATAGTCTACGCCATCATCATCCATTGGGAAGTCCAAGTCCGGCAGCAAAATCTTTGCGGCTTTGCGGATAAAATCGTAGAGCCGGATGTCCGGGTAATCCGGGCCATCGCCTCCGCCCCGCACCCACGTCTCGGAGCCTTTGATGTAAAACAGATTCAGGGCGGCATCAAGGTTGTTATCCGGGCAATTAGTTGTCAGTCTTTTCATTTACCTTTCCTCCTTCGGCGGCTCCGGCAGCGGCATCCACGCCAAAGCACGAGCATTTGTTCCATTGGCAACTTCACCGCCCCAGCTCCCGTTGTTTTGATATCCGAGTGCGTAATTTACAAACATTCCATTAAAGTCTCCATAGCGGGAATACTCACCCCAACACAGCACTTTCCGAAAATTCTCCGGCAACCGCTCCTCCACCGGGATCCAGCGGGGCACCTGCGCCCGCAGTTTCTCAATTTCTTTCGCCTGCGCCTCGATCAAGTCAGCGGCTTCCGCCAGATCGTCGCACAGGGTAATGGGCGTTTCCCACTGGTTCCCCTCCGCCCATTCTGCGTGCTCACGCAGCGCATTTACGAGCTTTTGATCTCTCATAGTTCCTCCCTTCATCTCAATACCTCACTCCGATGTAATCCAGCACCCGACCATAGCCAAGCCCCTTTTCGTTAGGTTTCCATAGCCCATCCTCGTCCCATTCGCCGCCGCCGATGCAAAAGTCGTAGTGCTTCGGATGCGTGTGCTTCATGCGCTCAAAACGGTTTTCGCCCTTTTCGAGGTGCGCGCCAAATGCGCAGAACATGCACCCCGTGCGCTGGCATCCCGTGCAGTGGAGCTTGCAGTCGATCAGCGTTTCCGCATAGTCGTTATCACCGTCGCTGGCCACGATGTCGCCGTAGACGCTTGCGATAGGGATATGCCGATCTACGATAAACCGTAGTACGTCCTGCTCCGTCCAGAAGCTCATGGGCTTCCCCGTTGGCCGCTTTCCCTCAAAGGCGTTGCAACCGGTTTCACGCCATTTTTGCATCCGCAGAAGACTTTCCTCCGCCATTGTTGCCGTCATGGGCTTGACATCCACTCGGTGCTCATAGCTTTTTGATGGGGACTTTTTCATAATTTCACAACACTTGTCTGATATGAGGAATGGAGCCGAAAGCAAATACTCCCACTTTTCGCAGTTGTATATGCTCTTTTCCCCATCGGTGCGCAAGACTTCCCCACGCAATAGCTTCATACTTCGGCTATCTGGTGAACGCCGCGCGGTTTCTATCCGGTGCGCTACGTCTTTACCGATGATACTGTACCCGTACTTCGTCACCACCTGCCGAATGTTCATCTTCGGGCGCAGGCGGTGTAGGTTTACGGTCACGCGGGGGAACTCCCTTCGCAGCCAGTCCGTATATTCGTTTACAAACTTCTGAATTTCTGGATATTCCAGCCCCGTATTGATGAATACGAGGTTCAGCGGCCACGGCGGCGTGCGGAAATGTGAGAGCCAGTTTGCGGCAAGGTAGGCCAGTACGGTTGAATCCTTGCCGCCGGAAAAGCTCACATAGACTTTCCCGTCCCATGCTGTGAACCACTCCTCGATCTTGCCGTAGGTGATGATCTCCTTGTACTCGGTATCAAGGGACATGAGCTCTTTGGCTTTCTCGGGCAGGATCGGCGTGTTGGTGTATTCTGTCATGCTTTTCTCCTCACAGGTATTCTTTCATCCACGCATTGTTTCCGGGCGTTGGATTGGAGTGGTTGCCCGTATCCTCGCGCTTCTCCCATGTTCGCACAGCGGCTTTCCAGTCCTTCATCGGATTCTTGCCTACCATCCAGCCTTTGGATGCGTAGAAATCAAGAAACCGTTGCGGGTCTACGTCTGAGCCGCGTTCCCGAACATAAGCCAAAACATCGTCCAAAGTGGGAGGGGTAAAGCGCCTCGCGCGCGTAATACTCTCGTCTTTGTCTTTGTCTTTGTCTTTGTCTTTGTCTTTGTCTTTGTCTTTGTCTTTGTCATAGCTTGATTTGCTTGGCAAATTTGGCATTTGCTTGTTTTGCTTGGAAAATCCTGCATTTGCTTGTTTTGCTTCAGCTCCGATCTTCCCGGCCTTGCTTCGCGCCTCGGATAATCCCGCCATTGCAGCGTTGTCCCTGTCGATCTGCGCCCTCATCATAGGGAAAAGAAACCGTTCGTTCCCGCCAAGCTGCGGGGCTTCGCCCGTCCTTGCGTATTCTAACAAGGAAGTGAAAAGCCTCCCCCTCTCAGCGTCACCGAGTGGCTCTATTGCGTCTAAGTAATCGACAAACAGCTTGATGTAAGTCATATCCGCCATGCGCTCACTCCTTATAGGGGAGCAGGCAAATTGATACGCCGTGCTGGGTCATAATGTCGCAAAGGTCATCTGCTTCTGATTGCGAGAGGCCGTCGATGCGGATCATATTATGTGCCGGATCATCTACATCAAAGATATTCTCGCAATCGTAAATCAAAGCATCGTACTTCACACCGCACCTCCATCAGAACGGGAGGTCCCCGTCGTCCTCGACCTCGCTAAACTCGCCCGGGCTGCTTGATGCGGGACTGTATGCGGCGGGTCCCTCCTGCGGCTTGCTGTCGGCAAAGTACACGCTATTGGCGATGATCTCGACCGAGCGGCGCTTATTGCCGTCCTTGTCGGTCCAGTCTCGCGCCTGCAAGCGACCGTCTACTACTACCGTGCGCCCCTTAGCGCAGTATTGCGCGGCAAACTCCGCCGTGCGCTCCCACGCGACCACATCAAACCAGTCCGTTCCGGCATCCTTACCGTCGCGGTCGACGGCGATGGGGAAGCTGGTGACCGCCTTGCCGCTTTGCGTGCGGCGCAGCTCAAGGTCCTTTCCAATGCGTCCCATGACGTTGATCCTGTTCAAGCTCATTTCAATTCCTCCCTGTTTTTTCTGTAAATCATGTTCTCCCGTGTCCAGCCGGGATATTTCGTTTTGAGGTAGCCGACGATGCAGGCGTATAGCGCCGTCCTCTGCGGCCCCTCGTCAAAGGCTCGGTGGCAGGAGGGGCAGAGCGTCACGATGTTCTGCTCGATGCCTCTGCCGCCCTGTGAGCGCCGTATAACGTGCGCTACAGACTCTCCATTGTTCCGCCCGCAGAGGATGCATCGCCCGCCGTCGCGCTCGTATACGATCTCCTTGACTCTTTTGGGGCTAGATGTGGCCTTTGTCATTTTGTGCATCGCCAATCCTCCTTCAGCGCGTCAAGCTGCTGTGGAGTCAAGGTCTCGATGCCCACCGCCTTGCAATCCTGCACGATGTTGTCGATCAGACGCGACATTTGTCTTGTGTCAAAGGTGGACGACCCGTAATACAGAACCACGTTCTTGCAGCCGTCAATTTTGCTGTCCATCACTTCCGTCTGCCAGCCAATACCGTTCTTGTTCCATCCGCCGCATAGCTTCTGTACGGCTTTCTCTCGCACGCAGACGGTTTCCGTGTTTCCGCCGACGTCCTTCACGGCCTGCCGGTAAACCTCGCTTGTAGGCGTTCCTGTGGCTTCTGCGAGCTTGTCCATCAATACCCATGCGTAGGCGTTGGCATCCAAGCTTCGCTTCTCGCGGTGCTTCTTCAAGGTCACGTCAACGTCCGTCTCGTGCAGCTCGTCGTACAGCGGGCCGATATTCTCCCGCGTGGCGATGGTGAGTAAATACCCACCATCCCGCGCAAGGGATAGATCATGCAATCGGGCTTTCATTGGCTTTCCTCTTTTCCATGCAAGCCCAGCAGAGCGGCACACCGTATTTCTTCATCGCGCCTTTGGAGATGTCGCTCACACGATAGAGCTTTCCGTTAAAGGCCTGCGGTGTGATCGGCTGCTCGCAGTCTTGGCAGATGTAGTCAAACTGTTCCTTGTACGCCTGGTTAAAAGATTCCATCTCGGCCTTGCTCGGCTTCTGCTCTGCGGATCTTGGCGTGTACTTGGTCGCGTCCTTCGCCCAATACACATCCGCGCCAAAACCGAGCGCCTTGCAGGCAACGGAGATAGCATCGGTCAGCGCCATTTTGAAACACTCGTCAGAGGTGTAAAGGCCGTTTCGTTCACTGGCAACAAACGCGCTGCCGCCTGTTCCGGGGATCGCATCTGACCACGCGCCATCAACCTTGATGTAAAGATCAATGTCCACAAATGCGGAAACCTCGTTGTTTGCGCCCTGCTCCAACCGCTTATCCGTGATAACGTACTTCCAGCCGATCCCGCAGGGGCCGAACTGCTCCGTAAGCGCCTTAATGCGCCACATGGGGTTAATGTCGGTCTTGCCTTTCAGTCTCCCCGCTTGAATTTCACGCTGTGCGGACGGCGGGACTTGCCGTACGCTTTCATAGATTCCAAGGTTCTCCATTTTCTTCTTCCTCCAAAGTAAGCGGGCAGTTTCGCCCGGTGTATTTGTCCGGCCACGGAATGACTTCATCCGTAAGACCGCAGCGCTTGCTTGACCGTCTGTAAAACCGGCAGGCTTCGCAGACGATGTACGCCGTGCCTTTGCGGTCGATCGGGAAATAGGCCGTTACCGACGCCGTGCCTTTCAGGTAGCCGGAAGTGCCGTCATCCAGATTCGGCATCGTCTTCCACCTCCGTAAACCATTCTTCGCCGCAAAACGGGCACTCGGCGACCGTCCGCGTTTCTATGCCGTTCTCTCCGTCAAGGTTCTCACGCACCTGATAAGTGTACGGCTCAAAGAAGATCGCGTGGCAGGCTTCGCATTTGTAAACCATGTAAATTACGACCTCCCCGCTTTCCGTATCATCTCCGACAGGCCGTATGTCCGCCCGACAATGGACGCTATCCGCGCCATCTCGATCTTGCGGAGCAACTCGGCTTCTGCCGGATCGTTTGACAAATAGTAGCCCTTGCCAAAGTTCATAATGCAGTATTCTTCGCCGTCCTCCTCGCATCGTGCCGCCTCGATCACTTTCCGCAAGTGCCGGTCTGTCCAGCCGGTCATTTCGCAGAGCTTCCAACGGCGCAGCGCGTTCTGGGCGCCGACGCGAAGATGGTTTCGCAGAGTGATAACATCGTCCGTCATGGAGACACCTCGGTAAACTCTCCATCAATAAGTTTGTACCATGTATCAGCCTTGATCCGCTCGCCGTCAACATACTCGGTCTTAACGAATTTTGGAACGTACCTATGCTTGCCTTCGGAATATCTCCATTCAGCAAGAGTAATCCAGCTCCCCGCTTTTGCTTTAACAGCAGAGTCGTGACCTGCGCAGCAGATAACCGAATCTTCACCCGCACTTTCAATCTGAGCGAAGTCGCCGCTGCTGCCAATCTTGGCGGAGTCGCCGCTGCTGCCAATCTTGGCGGAGTCGCCGCTGCTGCCGATCTGGGCGGAGTCGCCGCTGCTGCCAATCTTGGCGGAGTCGCCGCTGCTGCCGATCTGGGCGGAGTCGCCGCTGCTGCCAATCTTGGCGGAGTCGCCGCTGCTGCCGATCTGGGCGGAGTCGCCGCTGCTGCCAATCTTGGCGGAGTCGCCGCTGCTGCCGATCTGG
>OGFF01000796.1_pt1 | contig 39630 bp, 69 predicted proteins | sample 1570751 | NCBI WGS metagenome assembly OGFF01 (sample SAMEA2581951, study PRJEB24529) | metagenome | biome: Human gut stool | place: China | collected 2011 | reverse complement strand
TCGGGTGGTACACGTTTCAAATGCTACCCGGGTCCCTTTTCAAGTGTTAGCTACATGTGGCTTTACCACCTTGTAAATCAGCCTTTGTAGCATAATCATACTCACCAATGGTGAAGTTGATTTTCACCTCACCCGGTTCAGACGTTTCCCGGTAGTACTCACCAGTCAAAGCGTTTTTGTAACGAGTTACACTTGCCTCTGCTTCTTCGTATTGATACGTGTCACCATGCACATTCTTGACCCGCTTCGTTGCTGCGTTTTTCAAGATGGTGGCTACTTCTGCGCCTGTTAATCCGGCAGCTGGAGTAGTAACCGTTTTAATCGGTTCTGCATAATACAGTTCGTCAATTTCTACTGCTGTAATCATATCATTTTACATTTAATACATTAAACAAAATTCTCACATTCACATAATGACACTTCAAAGCTGTGTCCGCTTCTGTACCGATAGAATCAATAGAGTAACGATATGTCATACCATCATAGGTGCTTACTACATCATCAAACAGCTTGCCAGCCTTTCTTTCAAGTTCGTTAAGCCGGATTGTGTTCGCTTCATTCTCGCTTAAATTGGGTACACATAGATTCACTTCTGCGAAAGATTTCTTCCAATAAGTTCCCGGCTGTTGTTTCTTCGTGTGGATGACAATCCTTTCGGACTTCAATTCACCCGTCAGCGTTTCTCCTGCTGGTACTATGTCTATTCCGAAAATCTTGCAGTCCCGGTAGAGGATGTTTCCTATGTCGGTGGTTACTATCATCGTTCAAATCTATCTTTCAATCTTTTTTCTGTCCTTATCGCTGCACTTCCTGCAACTTCAAATCCTTTGGATTCCACGAATGAAGCATAATCAGCTTCGTTTTTCAGAATTAAGCCATCTTCATTAACCTCATAATCATTCGATTCTCTCAAATGTTTTGTGTGGTCTTGATAGTTTCCGGTAGCTTTTGCATCTTCAACAAATGCCTCTCCCTCTTCTTTCATGCCAGCAACGACTTCGCTTGTTCCGTCCTCAAAGAACTGGTCAACATCCGAAAAGTCTGCATCTATTCCAACCATATTACTCTATAGGAAAAATAGTTTGTTTCCAAAGGGCTTTTAGCAACTCCTTCACCTCTTATGCTTCCATCGGCATTCAAACAACGAACCTCTGCACCTGCTTCAACCTTTGACGGCTTGTCAAAGACTACCTTGTACTTGAAATCATACAAAGCACCATTGATAGATACTTTCTTTTCCGCACTTACATCATCACAACGGCATTTGCACACCTCCTTCCAGCTTTCACCACCGGTACCGGGAATAGGTCTTCCGAACTCATCCTTATCCATCGGGGTGATAACCTTAACCTGCAATATGTGGGAAGCGAATATCATAAGAAAGTCACTTTAGGTTTGTTACTCAGTTCGTCTTTCAAACCATACTGTTTGCACAGCCATGAGTACAATTTCATTAGGCTATCAACATAATTAGACCAAGACACAGAAAATCCGCTTTCGCTGACCGAAGATGGATTTTGTATCATCCACGGAATTTGCTTTGCACAAGCGACCTCTAATTTTGCCCGATTTTCCTCGGCAAAAGGTTCTTCACCATCCAATCCCGTTCTTGAAAGTATATTTTCAACTACAAGATTAGACGGGGTGTTCTTATCAAATACGCTTAATACAAACTCCTTGTTACTCATGGCTGATATCATTCAATATGGTGTAATCAGTTTACTATATGCGGTATAGCTATAATGCGTACAATGTTTAGATTTATAGATGTATCTGAACGGACATTTGGGAACATTAATTCGTACCCCTTGAATAGCCATTCCCTCTTTTATCGAACACATCATAGCCGGGTTATTTGCAACCAAAAACATGGGATGCGTCATGGTCAGTACAACACAATCAGCCGGAGCCGTTTCCAAAGTGATAAACTGAATATCCGGCAGACCAACATCAACAGATGGATTCACATACTCACACTTGGGAGATTCCACACTTGATGCCTGCACGTCCAACGAGACCAAAGACATCATCAAAAAGCCACACATGGCAAAAATAAAATTCTTCATTTCTTTTCTGGTTTATAAAATTAGACAATGGAAGGGTAGAAACACTACCCTATCCTTACTCGATACCTAATGCTTCTTTCAGCTTGGCAGTTGATTCTTCATCCAGTTCTGAGACCTTAGCCAAAAGAGTTTCTTCTTTCATATTGCCGGTAGCCTGCGCACCGATGGACTTCAAAGCATCAATCAAAGCCTTCTTCTCAAACTCCTTTTCAAAGAGAGAGATTTTCACCTCCTTCTTTTCTTCAGGGGCTTTCACTTCGGGAGCTTTCACCTCAACCCGTTCAGCGAGTTTACGGCTCTCCATATCCAACACACGGGATTCTTCAGCAACTTCAATCACTTCACCCGGACTGTAATACTTACCGGTGAATTTGTCGCGGAAAACAGATATAACCTTTACTTTCATATCCTACCTCCTTATGCTGATTGGATGGATGCAATTTCGCTCAGGTCGAAATTGGTAATCAAGTCCGGGTTGGAAATCTGCGGAATCCACTCTGCCGTATATTCCATGTAGCGACCGTTCTTATCACGGTAGTTGGAGATAAGCATCTGCCCCTCTGACGGGATATAAGTACGTCCTTGTACTGGGTCTGTCGCTTCATACGGGGTATGATGGCGCATATAACCAATGTTGTCAGAAGGCAACAGAGTAATGCGGTTATCCGCGTAAATCTGCACATTCTTTCCCGTCTGGTCTTTTACGTAGTCCTCCTTGATTTCAATATGCGGCAAACCGATGCCGGTGAACACTTCGGAAGCCAAAGAAGAGGAAACCAATCCCGTACTCAACTTCATTTCGTTGCTGCCGAGAATCATCTTGTACTGCTCACCAAATTCAGATGAACCAAGAATAAGCTTGTTGAAAGATGCACGGGTCATTATCATCTTGGCATAAACACCAAAATCCGGAGCTAAAGAATGAAGTTTCTCTCTCAAATAAGAGATAAGCATATTCTTTCCGTCCACAACCACATCTCCACTTTTCGGCTTGATAAAGTTGAACGGAAGGGCAATCTCCAGCAGTTTATTATTGGTCTGACCGGAAGTGATTGCGGCATCTTTGTTGTAAACGGTGGCTTCACCAAGCATCAACAGCGCACCGACAATAATATCCATACGCTTGTGGGCGGCAAGGGTAATCTGACGGTAGTCGTCTGCCAGGAAGTTTACAATCTCTTCCATTGCAGCCTTTTGGTCGGCTGGCTTAGCTGCATTGAACTTGTCAATCAAATCCTGCAATTCGGAAAGACGGTCAATAGACATCTGATAAGCATCACCCAAATAGGCAATCTCACCATATCCGGAACCGATGTTCCGACGCTCACGGATGGGTTTCTCTCCAAAACGTGAATTGATAGAGCCGGCCATAACTCCGGTTACAGAACCGATATAATCCTTGAACACACGAGTAGTCACTCTGCGGAAAGTAAGATACTGCTGCCAATAGATTGTGTCCTTGCGTGTCTGGTTCACACGTCTGATGATAGCGGAAACAATGTTCGCATCATCGAATAATGTTTGAATCGTTAAAAACATATCCTACCTCCTTACTCGTTAAATTCAAACCATCCCTTCATGTTGGCTTTATCGTTCTCGGAGAACGGCATAACCAATTTTGAGGGTTCAATTTCTGCGGCTGTACGAAGCAATGAAACCAATGTGACTCCGTCCTCAACCTTTGTACGGTTAAACAGAGCCGAATTAGCTACATGCTTTTGTTTTAAACCATCAACTGCAACCGCATTGAATAATACGGCATCTTTGGCGATATTCTCACCAAAAGCAGCCTTAATAGTCAATACATCGTAGTTGGCATTAGACTTATCAATTGCCGTTACTTCTGCACCTTTCTTACCACTTCCGACAAACATACCCACATAAGCCAAAGAGTTCTTAGCTACTTTGATAGACAAAGCCTCTCCACCAGTGGTATAGGTTTCCGCAACTCTCACATTGATTACCGCATAAGCGAACTTGTTTTTCAAGTCCGCACAAATCGGTGTAAATCCGGGAAGAAAACTTCCCACTACCAGGTTCTGCGTATCAAGTTTGAACGGACCACGTCTACGAATGCCGGTCTGGACATCGTAGCGTTCCTCTTGCTCAACGGGCGGAACCAAGTCATACTTAAATCCTGCTGACATAATTAATTCTTGTTTTGTTCAACAATAGTTTTCGTTCCCTCATCAATCATCTTGGCGATAGATTCAGATTCTTTCTCAATCTTCTCTTCCGCTGATTCGGGAGGGGTTACGCCTTTGAAGCCGTCATTTGCGAACTCCTGCTTCAAGTCCTTGAAGTATGCGTCCAAGTCCTCATCGTCCTTAATGGCGCATCGTTTGGCGTAGTTTTCGGGAATACCATACTCTTTTGCCTTTGCCAAAATCTGCTGGCTACGTGTTGCTTGAGCCTTTTCCGTTTCAAACTGTGTTAGCTTATCAGAAAGGTTCTTGTTGGAGTCAATTAAAGCTTGCGCCCATGCAGGCACATCGTCTTTATTCTCTTCCGTTTTGGTGGTTGTGGTAGTCTCGATTGGCTTACCGTCTTTAAGGTTATGTTTCTTCTCGTAGTTGGAAACTGCGGTCTTGGAAGCATCCCCGGCACGGAAATCACCATAGGAATTTAGCACGTCCGAGAAGCTGATACCCTCAACAATGGAGTTTACCTTTGTCTCGTCCGTTACACCCTCTGCCTTCTTAGTGGCAATTCGGGTTAAGATAGCAGTGTCCACCCCAGTAAACTTCTGTTGCAGCCCTGCCAAGATTTGTTCTAAGATTGTCATACCGTATGAATTTGATTTATAAATTTCTACGGTAAATTTCGGCATTAATAAGCTATGTGAAAAATTATCAGATAGGTGATACACGACAATGAAACGATTGTCGTAAAATGGTATAAAAAAGGCGTGAAACCGAATGGAATCACGCCTAAATAAAGTATTGTAACTTATGCCGGTACAGCCATTAATTCACGCCCTACTGAACGTATTGTTTCTATAATATCTTCAAAACGTTTCTTAGACGGCTTCTTTGTTCCGCTTACATATTGAGCAAACAAACTCTGAGAAATACCTAAACGTCGTGCTATGGCAGCAGCATTCAATTCAGGATGAGCTATAAATAAATCATAAAGAGGATTAGATTTCCTTTCCCGAAAGAATCCCTCAAAACTCAAATCTTCATCAAGCTCTTTCCAATGTATTCCGTCATGGCTCGTTGTGAAATTTGCGCGCTGCGCAGGAGTAGCCCATTTCAGCCTTTGGAAATCTGAAAACTTCTCACATGCCTCCTTCCCGTCAGTGGTACGTATCCATACCTCCGTATCAGTCAACCATACCTTTTCAACTATGATATTTTCCATAACCACTTATTTTGATTTATTAAAAAATTTATTCCAATGCTCTGCTATTACTTCTTGATTTTCTTCTATAACTGATTCTACAAGTTTCAGTTCAGATGACTTCAAGCCATTATTTTTGATTAATGTAACTGGAAATAAAGTGAATTTAGCACTTACATCCCCTTTGATTACATGAACATGTATAGGCTCATGGTCATTAGCGTAAAACATAAAACGAAAACCAAATAAAATAAATATCGTTGGCATACCTTTCTCTATTGATTACCCTACAAATATAGGTAATTATTTAATTACCTACAACTATTCAAGCAAAAAATTAGCGGCAATTCTTTGATGTTGCCGCAAAATATTCTATTTTTCTTGTACTAAAATTATAATCCCTATAATTTTTCTGACTAAGAGGCATTTTTCTGTCCCTTATTTCCGATTTGCTCATTCTTTGCCGCTTGCTCCTCCTTGATTTCTGCAAGCTCCTCTTCTACCCTATCAGCATTCCCGGCAAACATGATACCTTCACGGGTTGACCAAATTCCACCACTGACAGCGGAAACGGCAGTAGTCACCTTATCATTCAAATCATCAATCATTCTTCTTTCAATAATAAAAATGCCTTTATATTATTTTGAGGTTTGACAGAAAATGCGTTTTTCTCTTTTGCTTCTTCTAAAAAAGACAGAAAATCTTGAGCATTGGGAACTCTCTTCTCCTTTTGATATAATTCATGGGCTTTTTCACCCATAAAGTCAGCTCTAAGCTCTTCCTCAATATATTTCTTTTTACTTTCATCTAATGTCACAAGACCATCTTTATACTCTTGCAAGTATTTAACAAATTCTTGAAATTTTCTTTCATCGTTTAATATATCAAGAATCATAGAATAACTTTTCTCATTGGATGTAAACTTAGCTTTAATGTGATTATATATTTTTATAGCCAAATACTTTAATAGGTCATAAGATACGCCAGCTAATACTGCCGTCGCTATCCATTCTAGATAATTTGTAGGCGATAATAAATTATAATGAACATTTATGTTCTCTTCTGCCTCTTTTCTATAATAATAGCCATATCGTATAGACTTTTGTGCTTTTTCTATAACCTTATTATATTCATCTTCTGACATTATGTGATAGCAATTAGGACATGTCAAGCTCTCAGTTATATGCCCACAATTCAAACAAATATACTCCATAATAATATTATTTATAATTTCCCTGCTAAATCTTTCACATCCTCCGCAGACTTCACTTCATGTACAGTATTGCCTACCTTTACGAAGCCAATAACATTACTGGCATTAGGCTTTTCAAATAGTTCGGCAATAGGAATATTTAATGTATTCGCAATCTTTTCTAATGTTTGCAACTGCGGATATTCCCCTCGTAAAGTCTTATTCAGACTTATATCAGAGATTCCCATTTTTTCAGCCAATTCCTTTTGGGTAATGCCCTGTTCTTGGCAAAGTTCTTTTATCCTTGTTCTAAAGTCCATAATACTATATAGTTTTATTTGGCAAAAATAGATATTTATACTACATAATACAACTATATGAATTAAATAAATCTACTTAGTTTTACTTTTAACATTATTTATCGCTTCAAATATTGCATAATTAAACTAATTAGTTTTACTTTGCGTTATCGAATTAAACGAAGTAGTATAATTAAAATATATAAGTAGTATGAGCACAAAATTTAGAAGTCAGATGAAAGAGATTATGCAAATGGCATGGGTTATATTTATAAGTTTTAAGGTTAGGGGCGTTGAGAAACACCCCTTTCTTTTTAGTCTTGCTTTATATCAACCTCTATTTGCTTTTTACAATGTGGGCAAGTGATGAAGATTGCATCAGATTGTGGTTTCTCGAATAGCTCAGAAATATCACATCCAATAGCATTCGCAATACGCTCTAACACTTCTATTGAGGGATTACCATTTATATGTTGAGATAATCCTGTCGGAGTGATATTCATTCTTTTGGCAACTTCTCGGACTTCTAACCCATGTTCTTTAATCGCTTTCTTAATATTCAAACCCATAGCTTTGATTTTTTAATTTGATGCAAAGTTACTGTATTCTTCATAATCAAACCTATCACTTTGATTAAATATAGTTAAAACAAACCTTTTACTTTGATTTTATTTTGCACAATCAAAGTTATAACTTATATTTGCAATGTCAAATCAAAGTAATAAAAGTACTAACACATAAATATAAGTATTATGGCAACAACATTAAAAAACGCATTAAGAGAGATTTTAAATCTTGCTTGGCAATTCGTAAAAAAGAACGGCTACACCATAAGTGAAGCAATGAAGGTTGCTTGGGCTAATTACAAGCTCAAACAGGCAATGAAGAATAAGATAGTAAGATTCTACTATCGTAAGGTTTCGGGTGAAATTAGAGAGGCGTTTGGTAGCTTGCAAGAGAAACTACTACCTGCAACAAAAGAAAGCGGTAGAAAGCCTAATGATACGCTTTTCACTTATTACGATACAGAACGTGAAAGCTGGCGGTCGTTCAAACGTGCTAATTTACTTTCTATTGGTGAATTTAAAAAGATATAATTATGAAAGAAGAATGGCGAGATATTAAAGGGTTTGAAGGGTATTATAAAATTTCAAATTTAGGTAGAATTTTATCTTTACCTAAAAAAAAGAATGTGAATGTCTTTAATAAAGCTAAAACAACTACAATAACACGTGAGAAAATTATCAAAGGTAGTAAGGATAAAGATGGTTATGTTGTGATTAATTTAAAAGTTGGTACTAAACTTCGTAAATTCAAAGTTCATAGACTTGTTGCAATAGCTTTTCTAAAAGAAGATAAAGCTCGAACGCTTATCAACCACAAGAATGGTATTAAGGATGATAATAGAGCTGACAATTTAGAGTGGGTGTCATCTAAAGAAAATGCTATACACGCTCATTCTGTCTTATTTGATGAAACACACCACTATTATCGAGAAAGGCTGGTAAGCCAATATACGTTAGATGGCGTTTTTTTGAAAATACATAAGAGCATAACACGTGCAGCGTTAGATGCAGGCATTTCTAAATCCGCTGTCTGTGATTGCTGTAAGGGCAAAATATCACAAGCAGGTAGCTATGTTTGGCGATATGCAGAAACAGATATGAATGATTTAAAAAGTATAACCTTATAAAAGTAAAGTAGCATGACAATAATAGAAAAAAACATATGTATAACAGTTTCTTTTGTTCGCAAGAACGGTTATTCAATGAGTGAAGCGTTAAAATGCGCATGGGCTAATTTGAAGCTGAAAGCAGCTTTAAAAGTGAAGATAGTAGAGTTCTATTTCAAAAAGACTGATGGTACGTTACGTCAAGCCTTTGGTACTCTCAAAGAGAATCTTATCGGTGAGGTGAAAGGTACAGGCAGAAAGCCGAATGATAATCTGCAAGTGTACTGGGACACTGAAAAAGAAGAATACAGATGTTTCAAGAAGTGCAACCTTATAAAGATAGCTTGATTATGAGAAAAGACCCCTATGGCAACTATATAACCTGCTTAACAGGTAAGCAATACCGCCAATTAAAAAGTATATCTGAAAAGGTGCAACCGTATCTGCCATTTACAGAAGTGGCATTTCTTGAACTGGTGAAAATGGCTTCTTCGGTAATATTTAATAAAGGTTTTAATAACTCTGATTTATCGGTGCGAAGTGGATTGGTTCGTTTTAAGAACAAGTTCTACATGAATGGATTGAAAATAAATAAACATCGTTTGACAGATGAACAATACAAATATCTATGGCAATTTGATACGCCACGTATGGACGCTTTCATAACAAAGTATAAGCCAATAGAGCGTGATGTCTTTGTAATGACATTCAGAGCTTGTAAACGCTATATGATTACAGGCATGACTAAAGAATCAGAAGATACGCTAATTGAAAGGCTTATTTCAATATCAAATCTTATGAGATAACACGATTATCCAAAGGTAGCCCGCACGACTTTTAAGGCTGCCTTTATTATTCACTCTTAAATGAAATAAGTATGGACGAAATTTGGAAAGACATTGAAGGGTACGAAGACGATTATCAAGTATCAAATTTAGGTAGGGTAAAATCCTTGCCAAAGAAATGCTGGAACGGTAAAGGATATTGGTTTAGAGATGGACGCATTTTAATACCCATAAAAAGCAAAAAGGGGTATTTGAATGTATGGTGCAGAAAGCGCATATTTAAAGTTCATCGCTTGGTCGCAAATGCTTTTATACCTAATCCGCAAAACCTACCACAAGTAAACCACATAGACGGTGATAAAACCAATAATTGCGTTACTAATCTTGAATGGGTTACTGATGGTGAAAACTTACTACACGCATATAGGGTTCTTGGTAGAAAGCAAAAGACTGGCAAAAACCACCATAATTCACGAGCTGTTCTACAATTAAAAGACGGCAAAATTATAAATTCATTTGATAGTTTGAATGAAGCGACACGCGCAACTGGTGCGCACCATTCGGGCATTTCAATGTGCTGTAATGGGAAAATAAAGAAGCACAAGGGCTATCAATGGAGATACAAAGAGGAGTGATTTCACTCCCCTTTCTTTATGCTTTGTTTCTGCATTTCAGCGTTTCTTTTTTCTTCTTGTTCTTCTTTTATCTCTGCGATTTCTTCTTCGATGCGGTCAATATTTCCAGCGAACATTACTCCATGTCGTTGCGACCATACACCACCCGATACAGCTTTTACAGCTACATTGACTTTATCTTCTAAATTGTCAAGGCGATACGGAACAACTTCTGTACTAATATCTATCGTTTCAGATGCTTTGTTAAATTCAGATGGATTTATAGAGCCTAAAGCAGAGACTATGAAGTTCACACGCCTTTGCAAGAACTCACCTATCACCTCGGCATGATTTTGAACTTGCAAATGTGTCGAAAGAAACACGTAATCGAAAGCCACTCCGGACAAGGCATTTCCAGCACCGCTCAACTTTTCAAAACTGATTTGTGGTGTATTCGTCATAGAATATGCTTTCTCAAAGAGGGTTTCTACCTCAAATTTTACGGTATCATTTGCTTGGTTCCACGTCAGATACTGGGCATCCGCACCTTCACCTGTAAGTTTGACCATTCTATCCTTAACCTTACCCATGAAACCCTCCACGTCACCGATAAGTTTCAATAAAGGGAAGAAATGATAATCGATGCAATCTGCATAATTGGATAATAATTTCTCCAACCGAACCCGAAAAGTCTTTATCTTTTTGCAATAAGGTTCAGGACGGTAGGCATAGAGAACCGGTAATTTGGGGAATCCATGAGTAAAAGGCGTTCTTTCTTCATACCCTTTAGATAAATCCCACTGATAGACCATCTTATCAGTGATAGTCATAAAGCAAGTTATCTCCGAATCATCCATGAGCTTCTTCTTGTACTCACGTGAGAAAGCAATCATTTTACCTTCATCGTTAAAGAACGGGTATAGTTTATCACCTCTGAATGGAGACCATAACACGCTTTTCAGTTTCTTGGTGGGCTTGACCTTGCCACCGAACGTAGTCTTAACTTTCTTCCAAAACTTTGCCCAAAACGAATCATCATCGGTAACATACCAATATTCTGCCGCTTCTTGTTCGGAGAGCCAGGCACGGACAATCTTCTTGTTTTGGTATTTGATTTTGTTGGATTTAAATACAGCCTTTACCGCATCCAGCAGCTTCTTTTCATCATCATCAGTCGGAGTGCAATCCATAGACGGTTCTGTGCCGACCGTGAAAGCAGTTTGAATATTCACTATATCCTGTTCCAATGGAATGGAAATACGGTTCACCGGTTCAGTCTTATACTTTGCTTCGATTTCATAAGTCTTACCAGTTTTTTCATCGAAGTGTTTCTCAGCTTCTTTTTCAAGAACCTTTCTGTCCGGATACTTCTTTTTGTCAACCATAATTTCATGGCGTTCCGGATTCCAATCGTCCCAAAGTTTACAACAGTCGGGAAGTTCAGTCTTCCTACCTTTCTTCAGGTAGTTTATCTTCTGCCCGATATCGGGCAATGCTAATATTTCTTCTAAATTCAATGGCATAGCTTATATTTTTAGTGTGTGAATATTCCAGTTAAATCTTTCGGCTTCAAAATGCGTCCAAGCAAACAACCCAATACATAATATCTAATGGCATCCATCAAATGATTATATTCATCTACTGGCTCATTGATGTAGTTTCCATCCTTATCTTTATCCCAAACATATTTCCGAAGTTCAGTAATAATATTGTAAGAGCGTTCTGTTACAAAGAACTCCATGTCTTTAATCTTATCAATACCCGCTTTGATGGAGCCGGGAAACTTATCTACCGGATAGATATTCACGCCTCTGTTCTTTATCTCTTGAATCAATCGAGGGTCTTGCGAATCGGCAAAAACTTTCATAGAGAAAGGCTTTAACCTATTGGCAATAGCCGACGAAAGCATATCCGTTTCATAGAAAAGTTCATCAACATACAAACGGTTATCAATAATGCCACATCTTACAGCAGCGGAAGGATCATTAGTAAAGCCGAAGTCCTGCCCTATTCCTACCTTTTTGCATTCCTGCGGGAACTCTTTCACAATTCCCCACTTCTTGAACACAGCACCTTCTGCAACGTCAGCCCACCGGCCGATAACCACATGACCATACTTTTCAGGATTACTCACCTTTATATCCTCTACCTCTTTTAGAAACTCCGGTGAAAGATTCTCCAAATTATCAAAGTAAGTCGTATGAATGTGGAGCACATTCGGATGAGTGGAAATCTGAACCTGCACACCATCAATCTCTACCAGCTTGTGAGTTTTCTCAATGTATTTCTTGTAGATGAAGTGATTGGAATCGCAAGGATTCATAATGATGATAATCCGGTTCTGAATCCCTTTCTTACGGATGGAGAGCATTATCTTGTCGAACTCATCTTCGCTTGTCCACTCTTCCGCTTCATCGCAGACGAAAGTCGTAATGCCTTGAATGGATTTCAGTTTTGCTGTCTGGTTCCCGGAAGAAGTCTTGATACCCCGGAACATGATACGGCTCTTAGTCATCTTATTGACTATGTCCGTCTTTGTGGTCTTGAAATATTTCGTGGTTCCGTCCAAATCTATCTTCTCCATCATTTCGGGGATGATAGACATACCGGCAGAAACCATCGTGTAACGGGTGTAAAGAATCTGATGAACTATCTTCTCTACGGGAGTCATTTCAAAAGTCAACCGCTCAATAAAGGTAGAAGCATTGAAAGACTTTCCGCTACCACGCCCACCAGTGATAAGAATTATAAATTTTTCATTATCCTCGTATAATGGATGGTAAATTTCTTGAGGTACTATCATTTCAGCTTGTCTTTAATCCAAGAATCAATGTTGATGCCGTGCTCTATGTCTGTTGGAATATCAGCATCTTCTGATTCTTCCCCAAAACCTTCGCTTTTCCCTAATGTAGAAAGCAAATAACGAATCATATAGCCGTCTGGACGTTCACGCCAACCCACGAAATTTCCATCTTTATCCTTTTCAGGAATACCCAATGCAAGAACACGGGCAGAAACCAAACATTCATCAACCAACGCCCCGCGCTCATCTGATATAGCATCTTTAAATTCAACATCTTCTTTCGCCCATTGATATACAGTTTTCCGAGCTACTTTAAACGTAGCCGCAACCTTAGTCAGATTTCCACCAGATTTGCGGAGAATCTTTCTAAAATCTTCTATATTAGGTTTCTTAGCCATATCCTTGTGTACGTGCGCGCGTATTTGTTACTTTCGTCACTTAATCAATTTTAATACATCTTCCCCTTTTACAAACTTGTCATCTGTGCTGATACCAAGCAAATCGCAAAAATCCTCTTTAGCGTTGTAAGAAGAAAAAGACAATGTAATATAAGCTTCTTCGTTTTGCTGTCTTTCTATTGACAATTCTCTTACTTGCTGTTTAATGGCTTTCATGTGCTCTTTCTTTTCATCATAAGTCTTCTCATCCGCAGAGGGAGTTTCAATTTCGTCAAATGATGGCAGAGGGGACAATAAATCATCCACAAAATCTAACTGAGATGGCATTTCTGTGTTTATGGAAAGAATATCATTCAATTCCCCAATGTCCAAGCCGACATTCGTATAATCTATATCAGAAATGTAGCCAGCTATAAGGTCTATATCCGGCTTTGTATTTCCTACAGCCATATATGTAAGCTGTTCCTTCTCAGCCTTATCGTCAAGAGCTACGACTTCAACCTTTACATCATAATCCGTTTTAGATGTACCATCGTATTTGTAGTGCAGGTCCATTGCCTTAATCCTTCGATGCCCGTCAATCAGATTCCTCGATTTTTCATTCCATACAATACCACCAAGAAAACCAATTTTCTGCAAATTTTTCTTTTGCAGCTTTACTTTCTCGTCCGAATGCCTTTTAGGGTTAATCGGATTAAGATTTATTTGAGAGCGTTTTATAATTCTTGTTTCACTTTGTTTTAGCTCTTTCATAGTCATATTCAAATAATTTCCGTTCTACCAATGGATATTCATTTATAACTTTTTGTAAATCAAATGGATATTTAGAACGAAGAAATAACAAGTAATTAATATCCGTTATGTCAGTGCCGGATGATTGATGTTTTCCTCCATATGATTCGGGTTTGATTAGACCTTTTCGACTAATGTACTCCAATACATCTTTGTTCCGATATTCAGATAAGGGATAACACTTCTTTTGCACTTCGTTAATACCGTTCAACTTATATGTACGTAACATTAAACGTCTATTCATTGAATCAGACTGCTTAAATCCAAAGAAGGCCCATTCGATATTATATTTCTCCCTTATAATATCCGTAAGTTGAGCCATATTGTATAGTTTCTGCTTCTCGTTCTTAATACATCCTAAGTAACCAATACGCCTAAATGAATAGACCGCAAAGTGAGGTATCTGAATGTACTTCACGTTTGGATATTTACTGCAAGCATAATTTATATAACGATTGATATGAGACAAGTCTTTTATAACATACATATAGGCGCAAACGACCTCTTTGAAATAAGGTGATATTAGGTCCAAAAGGGCTATACTGTCCTTGCCCGATGCCGAGTGAAACAATATAACCCTGTCAGCCTTTAAAGCAACTTCTTTAATTATGTCTATTGCTTTATCCATCATTAAACAACTCTACCGCCTACCCTACGATTAATTCTTGCTCGCTGAGCTGCATTTCGCCCCATAGATTGAAATCGTCCGGCTTCATAATCTTTTCGGGTACGATACTTTCGACCACTTGCATCTGTTGCATACGTTTCTGGCATAATCTTTAATTTTAAATTAAACAATCCTTTTACTAAATAAACAAAGCCACCCAAGTGGCTTATATTATTTCAAACCTGAATGGCTTATGATTTCACAAATATGTAAGTAGTAAAATAATGGCAACTCTTTCGGTGGATTCTTCTTGAACTCTTTTAATTGTTCATCAAAATCATGGAAATCAAATTCATCATGCATGAACTTAATACCTTCTTCTGTCACTTCACCTATACCTATCTCGTCAATTGCTACATCAAGTGTCCACGGTGCACCGGTACTATAAAAATGAATAGCTTCTATATCCGTTCTCAAAATAGACTGACATTCATCTTCACGCCCAGCCTTTCTCAATTTTTCATTTTCCTCAATCTGATTGAAGTCCGTGAACATTTTCTCATATTTAGAGCTGAGCATACGAGTTTCTATACACTTTTTACCGTTCAGAATATCTAAAGCGTTGTTTCTATTCATTACAAGCGAATACGCTTCTATCTCTTGACCTTTATAATTAATCTTCATACTATTCTATCATTTTTAAATTTATACTATAAAAAAGATAGTACCCCAAAGGTACTACCACAACCAAAGATAACGAAATATCTTCAATCGTTATACACGACAATCGGCTTATTGTCGTGAACTAAGCCATTTATCCCGTCTTTCTCTGCATGCCTCTAAGGTAGGCGCACAACAAGCAAACAGTTCGCCACTTTCAGTACGATAGTCATATTGGTACATTCTTACTCTCTTACCTTTCAATTTGGTAGTGTAAGTGCAATAGTTCTCTTTACCGGGCTGGCATACGCTACAACCTCTTTCGTCGTTAATTGAGTTCATAATCATTTATCAATACTTACTTAGTAATTTGTAAAACATTCGCCTTTTCTCTATGTATTTAAGACCATTTCGTCTAAGACATCGTTTTGATTTTGATACAGTCATTTGGCAACCTGCAACGCCAACGTAGATGCAATTTGAATGATGCCTTTTAGCTTCTTTGAAAGCCCACCAAATCGCTTCACGACAATATCTATAACTATCATTTTGAACACCCTCGTAACCTTTCCCCATTATGAAGTGCCCCACTTCGTTGGCTTCCTCTTCTGAATGACAAATAGTAAATATATTATTTATCCTTTCTTTGCTTTACTTGTTCAACCAAAAACTTTTTAAAATCATTCTTGTACTGGCTGTGAATGATTTTATACTGGTGGGATAGGTTAGGCAATTGTTTGTAACCTTTGCTATACAAGAATTTGGCTACAAGCTCAATTTTTGCACGGTTACTAAATCCTCTGTCTTTGCACATGTTAGTTATACAGACATTCGCCTTGCTGGTAGGCTTCTTTTCAACTGGTGGCATGTATTCATGTCTGTCATAAGCGTGCGTTCTTGGATAGCCAACTTCTTCACCTAAATATTCACCTGTGATGCAATCAAATTCACCATTAATTAAACTATCTGCTATTTCACCCATAATAATCAATATTTAATGTTTCACATTCAATCTTTCTTCACTCGTATAAGCCACTACAAGCCCTGTTTCATCATGCTGTATGGTGATGTACTTTTCACCCCTCTCTATAGTAGAGAAGTCATAAGGGGTTGCCATCTTACCCAATACCTTGCCCAGTTGTTTCATCAGTGGGGCTTCGGGGCTGATAACTAAAACTAAATCCGCTTTCATAATCGTGTGTATTGTGGTAGCCCGAAGGCTACCGGATTAAAACTTAGAACTTCTCGATTTTGAGATTGTCGTTAATGATAAACATACGTCCACACTCTAAAATCACATGTGTATCTGTAATTCGTTTGATTACTCTTACTACATCATCGTGCGATATACGTAGTGTGCCATCTGCATAGTGACCATTAGCTAAATCACCTGAAATTCTGTATTTCAAACCAATTTCTATTTCTTTTGTATTCATAATCTTCTATATTGCGCAGGGCTTTCGCCCTGCTGGTTAAACTTATGCTAATTCAATCGCTCTTGCAGGTACGCCAATCATAGTCCAGGTTTTACCATCTTTTAAATAATCTACTGAATAGTCTGTTTCAAAAGTGTAAACATTCATATCAACACTTGAAATAATACCTTCTACCTTACCATTCTTTGTGGTTACAACTACTGATTGACCTTTATTAAATTCTACTGTCTTCATAATCGTATATCTTTTAATTGTTATTACTTCGTTTCTGATGATGCAAATGTATAGTACAAACACGAAACAAACAAATATATATTATGTATATATACCAAATTTAATGCATTTTATATAGCACATATACTAAATTTACATTAGTTCACATAAAAATATAGCTAAAACAAATAATTATCTCATTTTTATTTCGTATATACACTATATTATATATCTTTGCATCAAAAATTAGACAATTATGGCAAATACAGAATTAAGGATTAAGGAACTGTGTAAAGAGAAAGGTATTACGCAAGCTCAATTGGCTGATAAACTTGGTATACAGCCTGTATCTTTTTCACAGGCTATTGCAAGAAACAAATTTAGTGTTGATAGGCTTGCCGATATAGCAGATGCTTTAGGAGTGGAAATACCCGATTTGTTTAGAAACGATTCAGGCACTATCACCTGCCCTCACTGTGGGGGTAAAATCCATTTTGATGGAGAAAAGAATGTCTCACGTAAATCACGTGAAGATTAATGATAAAACATTGAACGAATTACAGTAACGTATATGAAATCCACATACTTTATAAAGGTAAAGGCATTCTTACAAAGAAATAAAATCTTATTTGATATTTTCAGTTCTATATTATTAAGTTCCATGGCATTGATAGTTTCCATAAATTCATGCCAAATAAGTAAGCAACAATCAATAAATGAAGAACGCCTTAATATACCTCTTATTAAAGTTTCATCTGAACAATTTTCTAATAAAGAAACAAATGATAGCGAAAAAATAACCATCGAAAATGTAGGTGGATATGCCTATAACTATAAGATTCAAAAGAAAGTATTTCTTTCTTGCGAATACAATCCCTTAAATGGTGAAGCTACAAAACAAATATACTTACCGATAGATGATATATTAGATACAAGCAGTCAGACTAACAATTATATAGGACCAATTAAATATTATTACACTATTTCTACAATGAAGTATTTTCATGATTTATACCAAAAAACCATAGAAGTTGAAAAAGGATATTTACACATAAGGTTGCTTAAATACATTATGATTTCTTATAATGATTTTAAAGACCAAACACATAAAGAATTGTTTAGCATAGATGGAGTTTTTCAAGGGTGTAAAATAGAAGAAACTGACGATATTAACAAACTGTTTTCATTACAATATCCTACGTATCGAATATCAAAAATAACATTAGAGCAGATATTTAAGTTATTTAAATTAAAGCCGGAGCACTAAACTCCGGCATGTTGATTTACTTTTTACGATTAATTTCATCACTCAATTTGCCTTTGAGCATTTGAAGATATTCATAATCTCTTAATCCTTCCTGCCTTATATTTCTGCTAATGATTGCAGCTGTTTCAAAAGGTACTCCTTTTTCTGTGGCATTTTTCACTATTCTTCGTTCTTCTTTTTCATAATAGTCTTTATTATCAGACATAAAACCTCCTTTTTTAAAGTTAATACTAATATATCAACCTTTATGTATGCTTAAAAGCGGTGTTATACACATAACACAAAGAATTTTGTGCAGAAAAGCATTGTAAATATAGGAATAATTATAATTCGATGGCTCAAAATTGAGTTAAAAAAACAAAGCGATAAGAATTACTTACCGCTTTGCTAATTGATTAGCTCTTTGATTCTTAACCGATTTACGATTTCGGTATAAAGATACTCTATATCCCCACTGAAATCCCCATAATTCTGATAGAGAAAAACGACATCTGCGCAGTTGTCGGAAATTGTACTCTTGGACTGAATCCCCAATACTCTTGACATCTCCTCACGTAACCCTGCAGTCATTTTCCCACCGGCAAGCGAGCTTGGAGAAAACAGATACAGGATAATGAAAATGAACTTCTTCCGCTGGGTTACACTGTCAATATTCGGCGGACATCCCCTCTTATTCAACAACTCAACAAATATTTTATAGATTTCATGGATAAGGCTCTTATCTTTCAGAACCGGGGAAGTTAAGATATTTTCTTCCTCTGAAAGTTCTGATTTTTCGATACGAATCTTTTTAAGACGAATTATTTTGTTAAAATCCAACTCCATAACACGATTATTTTAAAAGTAAATAGTATATTTGCATCATAATCGTGTGAGGGAGGATTGAGTGGTCGTGCGCTTGGTTCTCCTTTTTTTATTTTACAGAGTTATTCTTTTCCTGAATAATCCGATTTTGCTCGTTCACCTCCCTACCCCACATCATAGCGGAATAGATGGCTTTTGCATACAAAAAGAGTTCCTCACGACTGGTAAGGAACTCAACTCGAAGGGCTGCACATTTCGCATCAGTCCAAATTTCTTCGTTTCTTTTCATTGCCCATTTGTTAATTTTATAAATCCATTACGTTAATGGTTAACATACATATCCGTTTGCTAAACCATGTTATAAGATGGCTGAACAAAGGCTCATAATTTGCATAACTCCCACAAATCCGTACCTTTGCAATGTGTTTTTCATAGTATTAGATTAAGGTTAAACAAAGATTGGCTGTCTGGGATAGATAGCCTTTTTTGTATCTATCAGTCACCTTTGTTCTCATCCCTATACTTATGCTTCCAATAGCTATTTAAACAGTTATATACAGTAACGCAGATTATCAAAACTGTTACAACAAACCAATACCAATCAAATTCCATATCCTACTTTATTACATTCCACTCACTTTCCATAATCACATAGTCACACTTGTTGCATCGATGCAGATAAGTCGGGAACGGAGCCGTCGTATAATCTTCGACAGCTATTTCTATACTGCCACATTCCGGACACTCAATTTTTACCTCTTTAATACCGGAATAGTCCCAGAAAGACAGTTTCCCTTTCACGTTCTCAATAGGTTTGGAGTAAAGGATAGGATTAGCCAGTACCCAGTTATAAACTCCTTTCTCTGCCCAGATGGAAGAGTAATCCACAACACAATCCACAATTTCGACACTTCCAATAATAGCAGAATTTACATATCCATTGCCGCAAATAATCTCACTCTGGAATCCAAGTGAAAAGCTATCCCATTGCCTTTTCGTAAATACACTATTAGGATTAATCATTTCCACGGGGACGGCGCTTGAATGAATCAGCACCCTCTGCCCTAAGTATTTCTTAGGACACGGCCAAGTTCGGTTCTCAATGTCTTTAATACCGTGGACTATCAAGGATGCCCAAGGTTGTTTTATGGTTATTGCTTTCATAAATTATTTTTTATATTTACATTTGCAGAAAAATTTAATCTCAAATCGAATGAAAACTGAAACGGATGAATCTAAGTATTTTGTAGCACCACACAGATTAGTAGAAATAGAGGAAGAAAGAAAGCATATAGAGAATATATTTTATGCCAGATTTAACTACTTCATTTTGTTTTTTACCCTCTTTCTAAGTATAGAAGTCGCTATTTTCTTAGGAGATGCTATCCAAGCTGAATATAAATTAACTATACTGATAATATTATCTTTTTTAGGCTTTATTATATCAGCATTTATTTGTTGTACACTCCTTAAAATCAGAAAAGCGTTGGAAGTAACACTCAAATACAGGGACAGAAGTTCTATAACTGCCAAACTCATACGAGAAGACTTAGGAGAAAGGAAAAAAGGTTGGAATAGATATTTCTGTTCAGCAAACTACATACTCAGTTTTACAATTCCTCTTTTATGTAGTTTGTTCATGCTGTTGATTGGCGGCCTGCTAATATGCTGTAAATACATGCACATAGAGCTATTCGTCCTTACTAAATGTCCATAATATATTGAATCCAAGTTTGGTAATATACTTCTAATTTCTATTTCACAATTTTACTTTCTTTTCCATAATCAATCTCTCCTTAATCCGTTCCAGTACATCCTTGTTTGCTTCGAGTATCTCATCGAATGAGGGGATAGGTTTCCAATGAGTAACATATCCAGTCTTGATGTAGGGATATATCCATTTATTCACTTCTCGCATTGCCATTTCATCAATACTACCATCAACATATTTCACTTGACACATGCCTTTTGCTAGTTCGTTAGGTATTGCATCCTCTACGCTTATCCACGGTGATTGCTTTGCCTGCCATTCAGCACCAGCCTTGAAACCTCTCGTCAGCCCATTGTCATAATCGACCACATTTTTTACCTTAAAAGGCAGTTTATCTAAATTATTGGATTCATAATTGGCAAAGTTCATTGCCGCTTCTTCTACTGTCTGTCTCATAACTATTTAGAATATTGTTGTCTCTTTGTACAAGTACCAGTACCAAATGCACCAATCGGGCAATCATCACAATAAAAAGTTACGCTTCTATAATCTGCATCACTCCCACATGGATGTTCACTAAGCTCCATAACTTTTTCATTCAGAAGCTGTACATCTTCTTTGAGTTTATCTACCTCACTAATAGGGGTTAAAGCTCTATATTCTTGTTCTGTTAATATGTATTGCATAATTCCTTACTATTCAGTTATGAGCAAAAGCCACCGGTTTCCGCTCGTGTTAATACTTCATGTGCAGAAATGGCTTCTTTTTGCACACGTTAATCTCAATTCATTTCTCTTTTTCTATTCCGCTCGCTCTGTACCTCTGCCATACACATCTTGCACCATGACGCTTTCAGATGGTATTCCTTACCGTTACGACGGGCTATTCTATCGAAGAACCGGGATAATGGAAGTGCTCTACCGCAACGGGTGCACAGCTTCCGCTCCACTCCGTCAATCACCACCCGGTTACGGGGTTTCCTTCTAACAATTTCGCATGGTCCGCATTCGGACGCACCGTACCTCCTACAATATGCAAGTGAGTGCTTGCCGCACTTGGCGAAGGTGGTGCAATCCGAACGGGGAACTGTCTGGTGAATGTTCATACGGCATCATTCATTAAGTCGAACAATGTGGGTGCGCTGACCTCCATCTCCGCTTCATACAGATATGAAAGACTGTCTTTCCAGTAGTCGTAATTGAGTTCAGTAGACAGACCTTTCCTCCCCAGATTGATAGCGCAATAGGGAACGGTGCCGATACCTCCGAACGGGTCAAACACCAGTTCACCCCTGTTTGAATACCGTTCAATCAATCTTTCGACAATATCTAACTGAAGGGGGCAGATGTGGTTCTGCCGTTTCTTCTGCGACTGTTTCGTATTGAGCGTGCGCATCCGGGTGACATCATCCCATATCCAAGGTTTCTTACTCACCGGGTCAACGGCCATGAATGTCTTTGGCAGTTTTCCATATGCCTCCAACTCTTCTGCGAACGACACGTGCTCCTCATAGTTATATATATGCTCACGTTCGTAGTTCCTGAACAGATGGCGTATCTTATCTATTCCGGCTCCTTTCATGTCCTCATAGCTCAATAGAGAGTTACCAGAAGATTTCCAACTTGCATGGGCATCTATCTGCCAACGGGCAAGCGAATATTCACTCTTATTCTTTGTCACCGGCAAATCAGCATAGGCTCGTGAGGTATCAGAAGGCAACTTTCGGAAGAGAAGAACATATTCCGGGCAACCGATACCCATCTTTGAACCGTCCTTGCACATCTCCGTATATCCAAGCCGATAAGTCTGGTTGTTCTCCCTTACCACATCCGTATCCACCGTGATGCGCCCCATGTAGCGGAAACCGTGTTTCATGTAGTGGAATACAGTCATTTCACTGAACGGGTCGATAGTGGGCATACCGTCACCCGTAGCGTTGCCAAACAGTACACGGTCTTTCACATGGATGCAAGCTAACCTACCGGGTTTAAGAATACGCATAAGCTCCGGTGTAAGATAATCCATCTGCTCGAAGAACTTGCCGTTGTCCTCATTATGCCCGAAGTCGTTATAGGTCGGAGTGTACTCATAGTGGTTGGAGAACGGGATGCTGGTTACAATCAAGTCCACCGAATTACTTTCCATAGTCTGGCATTCAAGAACATTGTCATTATTGATTGCCCTCCACAGTTTGCCGGACTTTTCTTCCCTGCTGGCAAACATCCACCGCATCATCTTCTCCTCTGCCTGCAAGCCGAACAAACCGTTCTCGCGGACTATATCGGTCATCTTGGCTACCATCTCGCGGTGTTGCGCCCACTTCTGCATGAAGCTCTTGTATATCTCTCCCTCACTTTCCGCATAGACCAGATAAAGGTCAACCGGATGCTGCTGCATGAAACGGTAGATACGGGCTATCGCCTGGAACTTGTCGTTGAAACGGTAGTCGATGAACATGATTGCCTTATGGCAGTGGTACTGGAAGTTCAAACCTTCACCAAGCATCTCCGGTTTGGCAGCCAGATATTTCAGACGGCCGTCCTTAAAGTCCGCTATCACTTCGTCGGCTTCCTCATCATCCTGCGAGCCGTACACAGCCTTACATCCGGGTATGGCATCACACAAAGCCTTCCGTTCATTCTCCAGGTCATGCCATAAAAGGAAATGATCGTCTTTGTTTTCAGGACGGTTAATGATTTCCACCACACGGACAATCTTTTCCTGCATGTTGTCCCGACGTTCTTTCGCTGCGTCGGCAAGTCCGAGAGCAGCCTCACGGAACATCTTCACTTGTCCGTCACGGTCGGTTCCGGCAGTGGAGTTATCAACACTAACCACTTCTTCATGTACACGCAGTTCCGGCAATTCATATCCGGTATCGGGGTAACCAAGGTCGGACGGTTTGGTGAGGAACAACGCCCATGTACTTACCCACAACCAGAACTCCTTCTCCTTGTGCGGATAAAGGGTAAGGTTATTCGCCTTCGTGCTGTCACGCTGAAAGAAACGGGTAAGCGCCTGCCCGGTATCCATCACACCGAGATAACCGGCATAATGTATCAGTTCCTTATATCTGTTGGGCGATGGCGTGGCGGTGGCGACAAAGCGGTAGGGAACATCCGCAAACAAGGGAAGGAACTCCTGATAGGTCTTGGTACCGAAACCACGTAATACGCTCGCTTCATCCAATGATGTTGCGGTGAAGTAGGAAGGTTCTATTCTTACACCATCTTCACCGTCGCGCACACGCTCGTAGTTCGTAACCATGATGTCAGTCGGGCATATCATCACATCAGCCATAGCTCGTACATAGGTCACTTTCATGTGCAGATGTTGTTCCGCTTGTGTAAGGAACTCGACCACTACACGCTTGGGGCATACGATTAATCCTTTGCCGCCTTTGTGTTTCAAGACTACCCGAAGTATCTCCAACTGGGTTACGGTCTTCTGCATACCGAAACTGGAGAATATAGCACGGCATCCACCGGATATTGCCCAACGAACGGTATCTTTCACATGGGGATATAACGACAAGGTTAATTCATCCGGATTGACCTCGAACCCGGTCTGACGGCTGATGGCCATCTTGTCTTTTAAAAATTCTATATATTCTTTCATTAAGCTACTTCTTTTAATTTCTTCAATCTTAACTCTCTAAGTTTTGCACAAAGTGCTTCGGCATTCTTCTTTGCCTGTGTAACCTCTACCGCATTTCCGATAAACTTCTTCTGGTCAGCTTGTGTACCAACTAACACATAATCCTCCGGAAAGCCCATGATACGTTTTAGTTCAGGAATGCGAAGCATCCGCATTTTAATATCCACTATGCCATACAGTGCCATGAACTCCTTTATCTTCACGGTCATAGGACTATCATTGTCGTAGATTTCAATCGCTACCTGACCGCTTTCTGTTGCTACCAGATAGGGCGGCATCTTATCCATTCGTGCTATCAGGGTGAAGCAGGGGTTATCAACGGAGCCGCCAGCACTGTTGAACTGTGGATTCATCAGATAATGCCATTTCCGGTTTGCGGTTATTGTCTGTGCCGGTTCCTCTATGTTGCTACCAATATTTGAGAAAGAAGTATTCATAATCCAAAGCTTGCATGTTATAAGTTTTTGCTTGGGATTGGTTAAAATTGCCGGACAAATATTGTCAATACTTGTATGTTGTCCTCCACCGGAATACTCATTGGCGATAAACCTTGGAGTTACTAATGATAATCTGTCTTTTGTTGTAACTGTCGCAGACGGCTCGTCTACCGAACGGTTAAAGCCGTTCCCATAGTGCGCTGACACGAAGGCATGATGGTCCCTGCATGTGATTGTTCCGGCAGGCTCTTCCACTGATACATTCTTGCTTTCGGGATGTCCGCTGAATTGTTTGGAAAGAAAGCAAACTTGCGCTACTCCAAGTCTGTTTTGTGTTGCTACCACCGGACATGGTTCGTCAATCCCAGGAGCGTTATATTTCCCCGTACGGCTCATAGAATTATACTTCACGAGGAAGGCATCCTTTCCTCCGGCTACAAACTTGATAAGTCCGGCATAGATACGCTCAAGCGTTTTCTCTGCAAGAGGCTTTTCCCTGAAGATGGTAGTTCCTTCATCAGAGAAATCAAGCACATCCTTTACCGGCTTCCACTTCTCCAGCCGCGAAAACATATCTTGCCTACCACCCTTACAGTGGGTCGGTTCAGGGAATACTATCGGCAAACTCTTTTTAGCAAAGATGCCGAAGAAGCGTTTTCTTGTGGTATAGGCGCCGAAATCGGCAGCATTCAGGATACGGTGTTCAAAGTTGTAACCATATTTTTTCACGTTGCGTACCCACTTCTGATAAAGTCTTCCTTTATCCATGCTGATAGGTTTCCCATTCTCATCCATATCTCCCCATGACATAAACTCTTCTACATTTTCAATCTGAATGTAGTCAGGGTCTATAACATCAATATAACGGAAGAGATGTTCTGCCAGCGTCCGGCTATCAGCATCTCTCGGTTGACCGCCTTTAGCTTTCGAGAAGTTGGTACACTCCAAAGAAGCATGAAGCATTATCATCGAATCAGGATATAATTCACGGATACGTTCAACAATAGTATTTATCGGTGAAAGCTCCAGTGTACGAATATCCTCAATGAAATGAAGTGCATCAGGAATGTTGGCATCATGTGAAAGGACAGCATTCTTATCGTGATTCACACAGCAAACGACTTTTGCACATCTATTGCCATTTAAACGGGCTTCTTCCACGCCTTCCGACAAACCACCGGCCCCACAGAATAGGTCTATGACAAATAATTCAATGTCGGACAACCCTTCTAAGCTGCATAATATCTCTTTCAATGATTTCATAACTCAATCAATCTCCTTCGGTTTCCAGTCATTAGGAACTTTTGCCCATTCTCTGAAAGCACTGTTGAATCCGTCCAAATCGGAAAACATATCCATCTTGGCGGTATCGGTGGTTACAAGGGTGGCGAACTCTTTGAAATACTTGTCGGCAACTCTAACAAAGTCGTTGTGCAGCTTCTTCAAGTTTCCAAGCAGAAGACCGTTTTCAGCCATTAAGTCGCTCGCTTCTTCCACCAAGCTGTTGGCTTCACAGTTCAGCAGGTGTGCAGCGGATAGCAACATGTTCATTCTGTCAATGCTACCATTGGCTACGGCGGCGTCAATTAGTTGTTTTCTTGGTTTCATAATCGTGTATCTTTTTTTCATCAGTTACAAGTAAGTCCTTAAACAATAGTCCGCTATCCAGTAGCAGACAAAATAAAAAGCGGCATACGCTGTCAGGATTGACAGAATAGTCGCTATCAGTTTTATATCTTTCATCTTCGGCTTTCCCCCTCGATTTTTATCACATTGAACATCTCTTTCACCCGGTCGGCAATATAATCCCCATACCGTTGGGAAAACTCCTTGTCCGGGTCCAGATTGGTAGTCATGTGGGTGTAGAAACAATATCTCTGCTCATAGCGCAGTTGCAAGACGGTCTGAATGGCATTGATGCCCGTACCAAAGTGTTTGGCATCCATAGGTTCCCGTCCCACCTCGTCAATGGCAAGATTGTGCATACATGACCTGTCTGTGTATAGGTTCAACCCGACAATTCCTTTCTCGGCAAACAGCAAGGCAATCTCGGCAGCACTGGTGAACTGAAAGGTCAATCCGGCATCCGCACCGCCAATACAATAACGGGCAATTTTTGCCGCATAGTTCTGTAATCCTTTCAGCAAAGTGGACTTGCCCACCCCAATAGAGCCGTGTAATAATAATCCCTTGCTTACATCCAATATTCCGGGAATCCCCCAAACCCATTGATAAAGGGCTTTCAATAATTGGCGATTACTATCATCAACCATAAAGACTGGCGAGATTGTCTTCATAGATACTACGAGTTGGTTGCGCCAATACATGTCAACCTGCTCCCTGCTCCATTGCTTATGGTTAGCTCTGTTTGCCGAAGACAATTGATTTGATACCGGCAGAGCTTTCGTCCGGCTTTGCATCTGTTTTCCGATTGCTTCCATTGTATTTTAAATTTAGCCATTCTTGATAATCTCTCTCCGTTCCAGTAAACACCACACCTGTCCAACCAGATTCTATCGCTCTCTCAACCTGCCTGATAGCAAATTCTTCTTCAAATTTGGAAAGTTTATCAAGTGAAAGTTGCAAAGCGTAATTAAGTTTCTTTTTCCATTTCGGTGTCTGACGAAGCGTTTCCCAAGCGGACATGAATGCTATTGAAGAAAACGGATAGACCAGAGGTTTTTCATCCTTTATCTCCTTTCGGGATTTTTTCTTTGGAAGTGGGGAGTTCTCGTGCGTATGCGCGAGACTATCCTCTTGTTTTATGTTTATATTATCTATAATATGTGGAATTTGACTTTCATCCGCAAAATTTACGGATGATATTGCGAATGATGTTATTTTATCATTCGCAAATTTTGCGGATGATGTTGAAGATGATATTGAGGAGGTGTCTATATTACTACTAACGTTTTCACCCGCAATATCATCCGAAGTTTCATCCGCATTTTTTGAGGATGATATTGCGGGAGATATTGAGGACGATATAACATCATCATCTATGCTTTTGACAAATGAATAATAGCATCCTATACGTCTATCCTTGCTGGTTTTATAGTATATGAGCTGAGCGCCAGCAAGACTTTCCCTTGATTTACGCAAAGTATTATCAGATATATCCAAATTAGCACAGAGCAGGCTACTACGGATGAAAAACACTTCTTTCCACTTCATATCATTACAGATAGCAACAAGTTCGTGATAAAGAGCCTGAGAAGCTGTAGAAAGATAAGTGTCACCCCGAACCTTACGGAGTTTGGAAATCAATTGATAGCTGTTCATAAATGAAAATATCTGTTTGCCGCACATTCATCAAAAGACTTCACACGCTCAATAAGATGTTTCTGTCTTTGTCTGAAGGCTAAATTATTATCATACTTATTATGACATTCCCTGCATAATCCAACGACATTTAAGGGATTGGTATAGTGTTCCGGGTACATACTCTTAGGAACAAGATGTGCAGCGTCCGACATCGGTCTACCACAAATTGCACAACATGGAGGTAAGTTCTTCTTTATTGCAGCAACCTCTCTATTCAACTGTGCTTGTTTCCTGCTTATCTGTCTCATGGTCAAATAAATTAGTATTACGGTGTTTTTGAATCAATCTTTCAACACGGTCTATTTCACTATCAATAAATTTTTCTTGTTTTTTTGCTGGTACGTAAAGTACCAGAGGAACGAATACAAAAATATTTCTTTTGCAAACGACGAAGTTTTACGACCTCATCATAAAATTGTTTTGCATTCATACAATGACAAGTTGTTGATTTAGAATTAAAAGCCTCGAAGCGCATTCTACGGGATATTACATATAATTCTCATGCAGTTCAGTAGCACTGCTCACTTGATAGCATCGGGGACACTATCCGCATACGCATTACAGAAATAACCATTTGCAACCGAACACTTTCATGTCCCCTTTCCAACACAAGTTTGTGGGAACAGGTGGATTCGAACCACCGACTACCGTTTGTGGTGCTCTCCCGTTAAGCTAAGAGTATATCTTGAGAGACTCGAACTCTCAACCTTCCACCACACACGGCGCTCTATCCGCTGAGCTACATTCCCTCATTTACCCGCCATATCTTCACAGACCGGGCAGGCAGGTTAACAAAGTTATCTTTCATGAACCTTCGCATGGCACTCTTCACAAAGAGTTACCAAACAACCCAAATGTTCCAATTCATGTCCGACAATAGACATACCGCCTATCTGGTAGGTTTTATGATGAATCTCCAGATTATAGGTCTTGCCACACATCCGGCAACAGTGTCCGTCACGAACACGAACCTTACGTTTTACTTCTTCCCAATAGGGGTTATTCTTCAAACTCGTCTGATACTTCGACGGCCTTCCTTTCTTGTACTTCAGTCTCGTCATAGTTCTCCTCTTTTCTCCATGGACTTTCTTCAATCGAAACTCTGTGCCACTCATGGCGTTGTATAGGAATTATCTCACCGTTATTTTCATCAAGGAAATCCTCAATCCAATGTTCTAACCATACATCCTGACCTTCCTCTTCCCAAACCTCTACAACTTCCTCGCCTTTACCAAATTTGCGAAGATTCTTACGGGTATCCTTAACCTCAATATCCGGTAATTCATACCCAAGGGATTTAAATGCTTCCTGGTTCATTTCACCCGAATTGAACAGGTCATTATATTCATGCTTAGGAATCTCTTGCACCAAAGCCAAACGAAAAGCTTCATTCACCCATGAATAATACAAATAATACCCCATTACTGGAATGCGGAAGGTATCAATCATCTTCAAAGGATAATCCTTGAGACCTTTTTTAGCCAAATTAACCAAGTCTTTGAATTGGGTGTTTAAAGCCGAAATCTTTGCTTCAAAATCTTTCTTCTCTGCATTGAATTTTGCCTTCAGACTTTCAAACTGGCTTTCAAGTTCCGGTATTTGTTCCTCGGCTATTTCACCATAATTGGCACGAATAATGGATATTTCATACTCATCCATCACCCGGTTAGCAATTACATCCTTTTCTTGGATGGTTACAAAATGTTCCGAAAGTTTTTTCTTCACATCATCCATGCAAATGCAATCAGGAAAAATCACTTCGGGGAATTTTACTGTTGTCGGTAATTTGAATATTATTTCATCCGGCAAATAATCTTTTAAATCTGTCATTTCTTATTGTTTATTCGTTTAATCATTTTCTTGCAACGCCTGCATAAATCTTGAGCGGGGGAAGTCTTAGGCGCATACTTCTCTATTCTTTCAGAACATTGCCTAAGAAGACGCTCTATCGTTTGAATATCGGTTTTGCACAGTTCCATTCATTCAAAATCATCAATGGCCACCGGATGAAGCAGTTTATGGCTCCATTCAGGAAGCTGCATGTCGATAATACCACGGGCACCTTCTTCTGCCTTGGCATCATAGCCGGGAAACCATTTCTTTTCAAAGCAATCTTTAACAATCGAAAGAGCGTAGTGATACTTATATTTCCCATTTGCCAAATCATCGGGAGACCAGAAGAGAACGGCTACATCATAAGGCTCTACCGTCTGCAACATAATCATTATAGTTACATTGAATTTTCGCCCGGTAATACTGCTCATTACTTCCTGATACATACCTTCTGAGAGCTCGTACTTGAGTTTGGCACAATCGTAGTAGAACTTACCAAGGTCATCGGCACGTGTGGTCTTAAAAGAGATTACGGCATTCACACCGATATTCTCTTCTATATTGAAATAATCCGGTCGAACCCTTACATCAAGTTGGGTTTCCTTGTCTCGTCCATAAAAAGAAACTTCCGAACAAGCACCTTTTAAAAGCTGCTGTATGATACCACCACCATACCAGTAGTAGTTCCTTTTCAGAGCATTAATAATCATGCTCATTTCTTCGCTGATGAAAGAATACCCCAAATCAATGCAGGTTTGTCTCAATCTATCCCGGTATTCTTTTAAAACATTGAAATTCCAATTAACGGAAGGAATATCATCTTCAACCTCTTTCACATAGCCTGCTTCTTTCGCTAATAGTTCATTATAATACCGAATCATAGCTAACACCCCTTCTTTGGACGCCTGATTACAATTAGGCTCTACTTTTACAAGTTCAAATAGACGTGGTTCCAGAAATGCCATGTGGGCAAAGGTTCCTAATTGAAAGTGAGGCTTCTCTTTCTCCTCAAAAACCCGTTCCCAATCATAATAGAAAGAGCGCGGTGTTTTAAGAGCATTTTTCAAATTAGAGGAAGAAATATACTTACTTTGAAGATACATTTCCATAGGGTCACGTTTTACACTTCCATTAACACTCAATTCCATCAGGTCAATATTGACAGGAGGCTCATTACAGTTCAAGGCGATAAAATCCAAAACAGTTTCTTTGGTAGGATAATCTTCCGGATTATAGGCAGAGGGGTTAAGTTCTTCCCCCTCTGAAAAATCATCAATATTAAAATCCTCCATCATCCGGCAACAGGTAGGTTAAGACGAAGAGGTCTTACAGACCAATTGTCAGACTGAAAATTATTGGTCTTATTCTTTTTCTTACCCATGTAGGTAATTTTAAGAGGCATACCACTTTTGAGAGAACCGTTTTCTAAATATTGTTCCAGAATACCAACCAACCTACGGGAACCGTTTGTCACTGTCTGAACAGTACCGTTTACTGTCTTTTCAAGAAATGTGGCACAATCCAAATCAATCAGTTCGTCCGGATTAGTTGCACTCAAGACCTTTTGTGGTTTGATTTCCACAAAAAACATTTTCTTGAACTCACCAGCATGTTCAGGCGTCCAGTAGTTGCCACACAAATCTATTGGCAACTCCTGCGCATCTTCCAAAGAAGGAAGTTCATTCTTACTTAAATCCGCTGTTTGGATTTCAAATGCAGAATCTCTTAATACTAAATCTTTCTCATTACTCATAATCGTAAAATTTAAAGGGTTAATTATTCTCTTTCTGTAGAATAGCATCTACATCACTTTTTCGGTACAATCTCTTACCTCCTATTTCCAACCTGCACAAATATCCAATTTTATGCCATCTCCATAAGGTTGACTTATCGGTATGTAGAATCTGACTTGCCTCTTTAATGGTCAAGTAGTCCTCTTCCGGTCTGATGAAAGAGTCCCTGATACCTCTCACTGTCTTTTTTACAAGATGTTCTGCGAACTCTTTCAAATCAGTGGACTTTATAGTCAAAGTAACATTGGCACCACTATTTAAAATATCCTCCATGTTCATTCTCTTACCCTTTCTATATGTTCAATTCTAAATCTTCGTAACCTCCTCATATCACCTTGTTCGTGGCAAAGCGACAGAGAAAATATACACAGTAAGCAACATGCGACGGACACACGGACTATAGGCGAAAAATCCATTGTGAGCCTCACACCGGCTATCCGTTCATAAAGCATTGTTGCAAGTTCTCTCCCATTCCGTACATGCAATATTTCAAAAGCCTTTTGCAATTGGTTATTAATCGTGCTAACCGCCCGGCATTTGAAATTGGCGATTTCCTTTTTCTCATACCCTTGTGCATACATCCGTGCTGTAATCTCGCATTCAGGGGTGAGTTCTGTGAATACCCGTTCCATAATCGTGTGAGTTAGATGACTATGACTCCCTTTTTACAACGACAATACCTTTTTTCGGATAAGACTTTGAAGCCCATTTTTTACCCTCAAGAAGATGCTTGGCATTTAGAAGTGATACGTTGTTGCGGATTGTCTCAAGTGAAGATATAGGCAGCTCTATCGTGGCTCCTCTCTTCATGTTTCTCATTTTCTCTTTACTTTCTACCTTTTCCATAAATGTTATATTAGAATGATTGGTGGGCGTTGACGGACTCGAACCGCCAGTCTCCTCCAATGAGGTGTGTTAACCATTACACCGAACGCCCCAATAAGAAAGGTGCGCTATCTTCACAGACGGTACACCCAGTACAAACACAAAATAAAACACGACAAAACAGTTTATACTAACACTTTTCATGTAACTCCATGCCGGTTATCACTGCAAGTATAACAGACAAAATAAACATTGCAGATGTCAACACGATTCCCGTCATGTACAAAGGGCCATCCTTTATTATGGAATTACATAATATCATTGTCATACAAAGCAGTACAAGCAACGAAAAAGAGAACATAACTATCTTCATAACATCGTCATTGCAACCAGTTCATCACTATAGAATTCTACAAAATCGTGCTTTCCGAACTCTACCATTACTTTATCCCCATTGATGGCGCAAATCGCCCCAATCTTGCTTTCCCATCCGGGATGTTTACACTTAACCGGCATACCTATATATGGCATACGTGATTTATACATACTTTTTCCCATACTAATCGTGTGATTTTAAATTTTACCGCCCGTACAAGGATGAGGTAAAGCGGTGCGCACTTCGCTTTGCCCGTGGCTTTTAGTACGGTAGTAGCACTAACCTTTGCTGCGGTTGTGTACCCTACCCGATTCTCGCTATCGGATGCCAGTCTTTAGCTGTCAATAGGGCTATATTGTCGATGTGCGTGTCGGTCGCCTAATCCGTCATTACTTACACCTCAAAGACTATGGTTACACATCTATTAATTGTTAAACATTGCACAGCTCGCAAGCCCCAACTTGCTTATGTGCGTTCGTTATCTTTGGTTGGCAAAAACGGCTTATGAATTACACCGTAATTGCTTTCACAGACTTATCAAAGAACCAATCAATAGTACCCTACCCGATTCTCGCTATCGGATGCCAGTCTTTAGCTGTCAATAGGGCTGTCGTGCGTGATATAATCGTGTGATTAATCATCGTAAAAGAACTTCTCGCCCGGCTTTCTGAAAAGCCTATAACTTGCATACAAGCAGCCTAATACTATCAATGCCTCTATCATACAGCCATTCTATCAAGTTGAAACTCTATGTAATCAATCTCTTCTTGAATAATCTCTAAGGCCTCTTCTTTGGTATCGGTATTACAGAAAGCACAAGCCTCTGTGTCAGACATCTTATCAACTCTATCAAGGTCTATACAAGCCTTATCCAAAGCCTTTTCAAGCCCGTAGGCTTCTACACTGTCACATACTCTAAACTGTCTCATATCAGGCGATTTTTAAAAGGTTAGCCTTTTTATAGCATCTGAACTCTTGGCGTTCTGTATCGAAATAAGTTTGAACGGTGTCGTTTTTCTTTCTGTTGTCAGTACCAGTGATGGCTGGCATCAGCTTTTCATTTAGTGTACCGTAGGCTTCTCTCACAGAACCGTCCACCTTTTGAAAGTAGAACTTCACAATCTTGCTTTTCATCTGCAATTTCAATTTCATGTTAGCCCAAGCGCATTTTAATGCTTCTGACATCGTGAAACCGTTCTTGCGAACGAACTGCCATGCAAGGCTCATAACTTCATGTAAAAAACTCTTCGTGCTCATAATCGTGTGATTTAATATGTTTATACTATTTGTATCGTCAATCATTTAGTTTATCTTTGCTACGTGATTGATTGATGATGCAAATATACTGCTATTTTTCAGTATTATACTATTTATACTGAAAAACATCAGTAAAATAACATTGCTTAACTTTTGAGATTGGATTATACCTTACTACATATGAAGAAAGAAAATAGAAATTGGATAGCGTGGATAGCACTTGGATTAAGTGTTATTGCTATAATTATAAGCATCGCTGCAATATGTATTACATGCCCTCATGTACCAGAATTAGGATTTGACTATCAAGGTGTATTAGTCGGAACATTATCATTATTGGTAACCGCATTGATTGGTTGGCAGATTTACAACTATATATCTCTTAAATCTGAAATGGAAAAAAGAATGACAGAAATAGTAAATGAAAGATTAGAAAAGCTTAATCATGCTGTAATAGGATATGCTAAAGCAAGGCTAAGCAATGCGACATTTATGAAAGCTATTCCCACTAATTTGGACAACGCTTTTGAAGCATTAGAGGATATAATTCTAAGTGAAAACATTGATTCCAGTAACGTAGCCCTAAATTGTGCCATAAACAAGATTGTAGGGGCTATTGAGGACATAAAGTCCTCTAACCAAGGAATCTTAAAGATATATCCCAATAAAAAGAACCATTATTTAAAACTTATGAAAAGTATAGAGCATGAAGATAAAGATGATGTTATAGCTGCATTGAAAGATGCTGAAGATATGAAATAGTTGCTTCCGCTTAAATATCCTCATGAGAAAACCAATAGGGACGATAATAACCAAAAATATAACGCACATAACTATAATACCAACAGCGTTAGAATGAGGCACCGTTATCAAGTGGATTATTCCGCATATAAGTAATATGACGGCAAACAATATAGTACCATATTTAGCGAACGAGCCAATTATTATACGAGTTATTTCTTCAGAAGTATCTTCTTTTTTGTTTTCGTCCATAACAATAAAGTGAAAGCGACTAACTCCAAAGTTGCGGTTTGAAGTTAGGTCACCTATATAATCCCTTACGGGAACAGTTAAACTTATTTAGTTGAAATCACCCGCAACTTGATTCTGACGCAAATACACTGAAATTATTCAGTAAAAAAACCAAAAAAAGATGAGTACAAAAGAAAGATTTGTTGAATATTTAAAAATCAAAGGGATTGGGCAAACCGCTTTTGAAGAATCGGCAGGTTTATCCCGTGGAGCTATCGCGAAAAAAACGGGTTTTAGCGCTGATTCAATAGAAAAGATAGCGTCTGCTTGCCCTGACCTTGATATTAATTGGTTAGTGACAGGCGAAGGTGAAATGATGAAATCCAACTTATCAAAAATCACCAATACTCCCACTACGGATAAAGATATTAAAATACTTGATATACGTGTATGCGCAGGGCATGGAGTTGGGTTTGACGGGAATGAGAACAAGGTTATTGGATACGTGAATATACCAGAATTTACCGGATGTTATGGAATAACTGTATATGGAGATTCAATGTATGATATGTATATGTCAGGAGATACAATCTTTGTCCGTGAAATAAAAGATAAAAGAAAAATCGACAATGGACAGCCGTATGTGATTATAACAAAAGAAGATAGACTTCTTAAAATGATTCATATTGACTACGAGCGAAAAAAAACAATATTGTCTTCCTATAACAACATAACCAATCCGGATGGGAAAAGAAAATATCCCGATATGGAAATTGATATAGATAATGATATAATTCATTTATATAAGGTTGTTGGGAAATTGGCAAGAACACAAATGTAAATTCATTGATAATGCTATGAAAATTCAACCAAGATACATGAAATAAATAAAATATATACTCATGGCACTATATTTTAGAAAAAGAATCAAGATACTTCCCGGGCTACACATGAATATTAGCAAATCCGGTACAAGCTGGTCAGTTGGTTCGCGTGGAGCAAAAGTAAACTTTGGAAAGCGTGGTACTTATATAACGACAGGAATACCGGGAACCGGGATTTACTCAAGAACAAAAGTTAGCAGTAATGGCATATCTAATCATAAAATGCAATCAGATGATACTGATTCGAGATATGAGATTAAAAATTATACAGGATGTCTTTTCTCGGCAATATGTTACATGCTCGCAATCATATTGCCGATTTGTGGTGTACACTTCTCTATATCTATACTTCTTATTATAATAGGATTTGCGTTGCATCTATCGTCAGTTGAAAAGAAGAAAACGATTCAAAGAAATAATGAGATTGACAACGATAACAATACCAAAGATGCGGAAATATCTATAGACAGGGCAATTATAGACACAGTAGATAAAGAAGAGGAATTTATAACAGAGGAAGAAAAAATAGAGTACCTCTCCGTAGAAAAGGCTGACATAACGAGACTTGACCCTCTATTTGAAGATGCAGCTCGATTAGTTGTTATCCACCAACAAGGTTCCACTTCATTAATTCAACGTAAATTCGCTATAGGCTATAATAGAGCAGGGCGTATTATGGACCAACTGGAATGTGCTGGTATTGTAGGAGAAACAAGTGGGATTAAAGCGAGAGAAGTTTTATGTAAAGACGAAAATGAACTTAAACATAAACTAAACCATTTGGAAAAATCTCGTTTTGAAAGACTTCAACAAAAACAGGAAGAAGAATTTGAAGAAGCATCTCAACGAGAAATACAGAATGAAAGTTCAAGATTAATTAAATTGGGCATAGATTTAGAAAAGGAAGGTATGATAAATGAAGCTATAGCTGTATATGAAAAAGCTATCATACCACAACTTCCAGCAACACATCCGTATGATAGACTTATGATTCTTTATAGAAAAAAGAAAGAGTATGAAAACGAAATTCGTGTTATCAAACTTGCAATAAGTGTATTTATGAAAGAAAATGAACGCAGGGCAGGAAGAGTAATTGAAAATGATTCATCATTATACAAACAAGTAATGCAAGCACTTGAAACGAATGAAAGCATCAAGTATGAGGATGGGAAATGGGCTTTCGTTCAATATGACGTAATGGAGTATATTACAAGACTTGAAAAAGCCCAAAAACTGTATAAGAAATCTCAAGAACAATCTAAATTATAAAAGTCATGAAAAAATTATTAATACTACTATTTTTCATACTAATATTCGGTAGTTGTACAACCAATTATTTTTTATGTGAAACCGCAGGTCCTGTAAAGTTATACGCATCGCCAAATACTAACTCGACATATATAGAAGTACCTGTTGGCAAAAACTTAATTTCAACAGGAAAATACAAGAAATACAGAAGAGCTAAATACGGTAACAAAAGAGGTTATGTATATAAAACAAGATTCCTATCAGAAAAGAAAATTCGTTCTTTATCTGATTGGAATTTTGATTCTGAAACATCTACATATAAATATTCGCATTCTAATCATGCACTTAGTAATTCAACAAAATATAAGTATAAGCCAACATCAACTGGTGGTACTGTCCAAGTTAAAGGATACTATCGAAAGGATGGAACTTATGTTAAGCCACATACAAGAAGAGCTCCTTCTAGGAGAAAATAACAAACTAAATATCTAAGATTATGAAAAGAGGAATAATACTATTTTTTTCTTTCTTATTTCCTTGCTTGTTAAATGCCCAACTTTCCACTCAGCAAGATACCATAAGATATGTTATGGCAAATCTAAATTTGAGAGAGGCTCCTAATACGACCTCTGCTATTATTACTCAAATACCTAAAGGCACTCAAGTTACCATAGATGAAGACTGTGAATGTAAATGGATTCCGATAAACTATAATGGATACATAGGATATGTTTCGACTAAATACCTTTCAAAAGAAAAAATAGAATGTACTACTACATACAATAACAGTACGTCTATTAAATATTATACAAATTCAAAGGGAGAAAGAGTACAATCTCCAACTTATTATAATTCCGCGCCTCCTGGAGCAACAGCTTTATGTAGAGATGGAACATATAGTTTTAGCAAAAGCCGTAGAGGAACATGTTCACATCATGGTGGAGTTGCAAAATGGCTAAAATAACAAATTAGACACATAAGATTATGATTGACTTTCTAACCATCATACTCCTAATATTCGGAGTACTGCAAATCATCCTCTTCTTCAAGGTATGGGGAATGACGAATGACATCAAAGAGATAAGGAACAAGTACCTTAAAGACGAGGACGAGAAACGAAGACAAAAAGCAGAATACGACCCAACTCCCAAAATCAGCGGTGGGGTTAAAACAACAATATAGCCGGAATTATTCCCCGGCTTTTTCTTTCCCTATTCGCAAGTTGTGCAAATGTTGTGCAGATAGCATAAAAAGAAAATGCTAACAAGTTGTCAATGAACCTATTAGCATTTTTCCTTGTGATTCCGTTGCCACTACTTTTCATACTGGCTGATAGTCAATTATATATCTTTTGTTACCTAAATTACTTTTAGGAAAGGAGGTTTTAATCAACACCTGGCATTGAACAATACACATAGTAATCTTCCTCAATACAAGTTATTTTAACGTCAAATCCATCAGGGTCAATTCCGTCTGTGCTGATGCAAATAGTATCTCCTACTTTCCCTAATAATTCTTTTATTTCCACCTCAAAACTGAACTGCCCAGCTTCAACAATATAGAGATACGCTTTTTTATCCATATTACTTCTGCTTTTGGATTAATATTTGAATTGTTCTTTCTTTCTCAGTTATCACTCTTTCTTTTTCCTCCAATAGAGCGTTGAGATGCTCTATCTCTTTGCGACACTCGCTTAAAGTTATATCTCCAGAGATTTTATTACCATTGCCCTTAACTTGATGACCTATATTAATTCCAGAAGAGTTTATATCTCTATCAAAAAAATAATCTATTGGTACATTAAAATAATCTGCTATAATTTCCAGGTTGTCGGCACCAGGAATCGAAGTGTTATTAAGCCAAACATATAAGTTTGATTTAGATATACTTGTGTCTTTCAAAAACTGTGCTTGACTGATCTTTCTATCTTCAAATAATCTTCTTATTTTATCAGGATTAAACATGTTATACTATTTATACTAGATTTAAATAATAATATAAGATTAAAATAATAGGATTAATATTTTGATATTAGACTATTATTTTAAACCTTTGCGTTATAAATATAATAATAACAATCGTAATATTTAAGATTATGGAAGAGAAAAAGCAAAAAATGGTACCCAAGTACCATTACGACCAGATGGAGAAAAGCACGAGACTGAGGCTCCGTGATGAGTTCCTAAGAAGAAGCGGTATGTCATTGATTACATTCTACGACAAGTTAAGAAAAGACTCCTTCAAACCTTTGGAAAGAGAACTATATGAGAACATTTTCATAATTCAACAAAATTAAGAACCAATCAAATTATGGAGGAATTTAAAAGAATACCCTTCGGTGGTAATCCCTATGCGGATTTTGA
>OGFF01000782.1_pt1 | contig 40095 bp, 50 predicted proteins | sample 1570751 | NCBI WGS metagenome assembly OGFF01 (sample SAMEA2581951, study PRJEB24529) | metagenome | biome: Human gut stool | place: China | collected 2011 | reverse complement strand
TTAAGTTCGGCAACATGCCTGGATACGGAGCCGCCGTGCAAGGAAAGTACCAGGGGCAAAGTTATGACTGGCTATTTATGGACGAGGCCACCAATTTCACCGAGGAGGAGTTCCGGGGATTGGCGGCTTGCGTCCGGGGCGTTAACGACATACCGAAGCGGATTTATCTCACCTGCAACCCTGGCGGCATTGGGCACAATTGGGTCAAACGTCTGTTTATCGACCGGAAGTTCCGAGCCGGGGAGGACCCAGAAGAGTATCTGTTTATAAAGGCCACGGTGGACGACAATGTTGACCTGATGAAAGCCAACCCGGACTACGTGAAGCAGCTGGATTTGCTGCCAGAGGACAAGCGCCGGGCTCACCGTTACGGGGACTGGAATGCCCTGGCGGGGACATTCTTTGAAGAGTTTGAAGATGGACTACACAGTTGCAAGCCGTTTCCGATACCGCAAAACTGGGCGAGATACCGGGCTTTTGACTATGGCCTCGATATGTTTTACTGCATATGGGTGGCGGTGGATGAGAGCGCCAGATGTTATGTCTACAGAGAATACCACAAGAGCCAAATGCTGGTGTCAGACGCAGCGGCCAAGCAACTTGAGTTAACCGGGCCGAACGAGAATATAGGGTTTTCGATAGCCCCGCCAGACATGTGGAGCCGAAGCCAGGACTCCGGGAAGACAAAGGCGTCAACTTTTGCAGAATGCGGAGTCGGCCTGTTTCGGGCCTCCAACAATCGGGAACAGGGATGGTCAGCGCTTAAAGAGCTATTCAAGCTCCGTGACGATGGCCGCCCTGGGCTGATTATCTTCGATTCCTGCGCAGAGCTGATTGACTGCGTAAAGTCGGTGCAGCACGATGATAAGCATCCGAACGATGTGGCGAAGGAACCACATTCAATCACCCATGGTCCGGATGCACTGAGATACTTTGCCCACACATACGTACTCCCCGGAGACAAAATGATGGGTGAGCGCGAAGAGGAGGATGAAGAGGGCGGAATGGACTACAGGAGTGTCATGTGCGGAGGGAAACCGACAAGAAGCTATATGGGATTTTGAATCAACCGGGATACCATACCCGTTTGAATATGGCAAACCAGCCAGAGGAGGAATAGAAAATGGACGGTTCTATGGAACAGAGTTATGACGGGTTCGCTGAATTCTCAGAAGGATTCTCCGAAGCCTCCGGCAACCAGACCGGACAGGCAGACGAACCTTCCGCCAGCGGGTCAATCACCGAAGCAGACGCCCGCCAGGAGGCCGAGAACGGGCCGCCAGACGGAGAACAGCCTGCGGCTGGCGATCAAGGCCAGTGGCAAGAAGAAAAGCAGGACAGCGGCGAGTCTGGGCGCGAGAGCGGCAACCAGGGTGAGGGAGAAGAGCAGTTTTCGCTGAAGGTTAACGGGAACACATACCAAGTGCCCCGGGAGAAGATGACGGAGCTCGCTCAGAAGGGAATGGATTATGACAGGGTGCGGCAGCAGAGAGATGCAGCCAGGGCGTTCCAGCAAGAAAACGAGAGCACAATTGCATCGTTGAAGGCTCTGGCGGAGAGCGTGTCCCCCGGAATGACCATTTCCGACCTGATTGACCGGATGCGGGTGAACATGCTGGTCGCGCAGGATGTTCCGGAAGCGGTGGCAACAGAGCGCGTGGCAAGGGAAAATGCCGAGCGGATGTTGCGCGAGAAGTCCGATGCTGAAAGCGCAGAGGCGACCAAGAAGGAGCGTGTGAACGCAGAAATCCGAGATTTCCAGGCAAAATATCCTGGAGTGGATGTCTCTGAGAGAGAAATCAGAGAGATGTCCGGCGACCTTGCCGCTGGTATGTCGTTTGTGGAGGCATACCAAAAGAGGCAGCTCCAGGAAAAAGAGTCCGCGCTTGAATCCTTGCGCCGTCAGCTGGAAGCTGAAAAGAAAAACAACCAGAACCGAGCGTCATCCCCGGGGAGCCAGTCAGATGCTGGTAGCCCCAAAACATCCAATGCGTTCGACGAATTCATAGGCGCATTCAATACGTAAGAAAGGATTTATTAAAATGGCAAACACTATTCACTTGGGAGAAAAGTACCGTGAAGCATTGCTGGAAGGGTTCCGGGAAAAAAGCTACACGGAAAGTTCCTTCAGCCACGCCTTGGACCAGACCTTTTCTGGCGTCAGGACAGTTCACGTCATGAGCCTCAAAACCGAGCCTCTGCAGGACTACAACCGCAATGTGTCGGTTGGCAGCGGAAGCCGGTATGGGGAAACGACAGAAGTCGGAGACTTCGTTCAGACGTTCACCATGACCCAGGACAAGGCCCTGAGCCTTTCCGTGGACAAGGGTAACAACGCCGAGCAGTTCAACGTGAAAAAGGCTGGGGCCATTATGGCGGCGGAACGGGATGAGCACATTGTTCCGTACCTGGATAGGTACCGGCTGGAGAAGTGGGCAAAAGAAGCCGGTATCCACAAGTCGCTGTCTGCAGAGCCTACCAAGTCTAGCATCGTTGCTGAGATCATCGAGCTACACAACGAGATGATGGACGCGGGCGTACCCGCTTCCGGATGTACGCTTTTCATCCCGCGCAAATATGTCCCGGCCCTCAAGCTCTCCTCTGAGTGGACGGCGCTGGACAGCCTGGGCGGCAAGAGCCTGCCGACCGGTTCTATCGGGGAAGTGGATGGGCTCGCCGTGAAGCCGATCCCCACCTCCAGGTTCCCGTCCGGGGCTTACTTCATGATTCTGCACAAGGACGCCGTCATTGCCCCCATGAAGATCAACGACTTCAAAGGCCACACTGACCCTCCGGGCCTGTCCGGTGACCTGCTGGAGTTCCGAATGATGTTCGACGCGTTTGTCCTTGGCCCGAAGTGCAATGGCGTGGCCGTGGCGTGCGCAGCAAGTTCTGTTGCCGCCGCGCCCACCATCACCCTGTCCAGCGGAAATGCGACCCTGGCAAGCACCACAAGCGGAGCCGTCATGCTGTACACTACAGATGGGTCTGATCCCCGGTACAGCAAGGATGCGAAGACGTACACTGCCGCATTCCCCGCAGCTGCCGGGACAAGAATCCGTGCTGTGGCGACCAAAGACGGCATGTTTTCCAGCGACCTGACAGAGAAGACTGCATAACGTAGGGGGATCCCCCCTACGTTTCTGGAAGGAGGTACCAATATGTCTATTGCAATTTTGTCAGTAACCGTGCTGACCCTGGCTGTGGTTGTAATTTCCTGCAAAAGACTTAATCGCACATGCAATCTCATATTGAGATGCATCGGTGAACTACAAGCCAATGATGCGCGTGAGACGTCCCAGCATACAGCAATCATTGCGCTGCTCCAGGGCTCGTCCGGGAATATCGATAAAATCTTGAATGAGCTTGAGGCACACGCAGAAACAACTGCACAGGTAAGCGGTGGGATTGCAAACCTGCTAGCATATGATCCGTTTGCCGCCCACAAGGCGGCCCAGGAGCGGCAAGGCGGTGGTAATAAGTGAAAACCAATAAGCCCTCCTTGCAAGACGTGTGGGACCGGTATGAGGACTCTAGCCGATTCAAGCGGTCTATCGGGCTATACGATACTGTGCGGGTTAACGAGAATTACTTTATCGGTAACCAATGGGAGGACGTCCAGGCTAACGGACTCCCGACTCCTGTGTTCAACTTTCTGAAGCGGGTCACCCTGTTCCAGGTGGCAACCATCACCTCTGACAATATGGCAATTCAGGCGTCTCCTCTCCCGTCCACAAGCAGGATGACGCAAAAACAGGTTGACCAAATCACTGAGATTGTGAACCACCAGTTCGCAGCAATCTTTGAGCGGAACCGAATTGTAACTAAAATCCGGGAGTTTTTACGGAATGCCGCTGTAGACGGAGACGGATGCATGTACTTTTACTTCGACCCATCTGTGGAAAATGGGCAGAACGTGAAGGGAGAAATATGCGCAGAAATCCTTGAGAATGTTCGAGTCCATTTTGGCAATCCGAATTGCCGGGACGTGCAGAAACAACCTTGGATCATCCTCTCTAGACGGATGACGGTTGAGGACGCACAGTATACGGCAGAGCAAAACGGAGTGGAAGACGCGGAGGCCATAAAGGCAGATGACGAGAACTTTGACAGCAAGTACGACCGGTATACGAAGGACAAAGTAACGGTCCTGACGCATTTCTACCGGAACCGGAAGGATGGACATATTTGGTGCATTGAGTGCTGTAGGAACGTGGTTATCAGAGAGGCGTATGACACTGGCTATACCCTGTATCCGGTCATATGGCAATGTTGGGATTACATACCGGATTGCTACCACGGACAGGCCCTGATTACCGGGCTCTTGCCCAACCAGAACTTTGTCAACAAGATTTTTGCCCTCACCGGAGTGTCCCTCCTCACCACGGCATTCCCAAAGGTGATTTACGACAAGAACCGGATCCGGAGCTGGGACGCAAGTGTTGGTTCTGCCGTTGGTGTTGCGGGTGGTGTAGATGGAGTTGCTACGATTCTCAACCCGGCGTCTGTCAACCCACAGATTGCACAGTTTATCGAACTGGCCGTCTCTATGACACAGGAGTTTCTGGGCGCGTCCGAAGTGGCCATGGGAAACTCGAGACCAGACAATACGAGCGCCATTATTGCGCTTCAGAGGGCCGCCAATACCCCGATGGAACTCGTAAAGCAGAATCTATACCAAGCAGTGGAGGACATGGGTAGGATATTTATGGACATGATGTCCGCCAAATACGGCGAACGTTACGTTGAAACAAGCCTACCTATGGAGCAACCGGGGAAACAACCGCTTGGGATGACGCTACAAAAGCAAACCTTTGTCGTTCCCTTTGATTTCTCGGTACTGAAGGAGATTCCCGTGTCTGTAAAACTGGACGTTGGCGCGTCTGCATACTGGTCTGAGGTTGCGTCCATGCAGACTTTGGACAATCTGCTTATGAACAATAGGATTACCATGCTGCAATACCTGGAGAGGTTGCCACAGGGGTATATCGCGAAGAAACAGGAGCTGATAGACGAGCTAACAGGTGCCGCACCTGTGGCAGGTGGTCCGGCAACCACATCGGATGGGGCGGAAACCCAAAATATTGATGAGATCCCTGTCCAGGGTGGGCCGGGGAACGGGGCCCTACAAAGAGCGTTGAATGAAACGGGGGTAGTGTGACATGGCACTTAAAAGGATACAGGAATTTTCCAAGAACGTTGCTGTCCACCAACAGCTTGGAGACAACCCGAACACGGATGACAATCTGTCGGCCAGTGAGTTAAAAGCGACATTTGACCGGCCCGCGGAGGATATCAAAGAGTATGTGAACGGAACTTTGGTCCCGGCGATTCAGGAACTAGAGGAATATGGAGATTCCGTATCTGCTGACCTCTCCGACAAGGGCAAAGAAATTACCGAAATCAAACAAGCCGTAATCGGAGCACAGGGGAGTGCGAATCAAGCTGCATTCAACGCGGCTCAGGCTGCAGGAATGGCTGAAGAGGCGGCATCTGCGAGCAGGGATGCCAGCGCAGCAGCAAGTGCGGCACAGACCGCAGCCGAGACTGCATCCACAGACGCGTCCATGGCGGCCTCGGATGCTGAAGCAGCGACCCAGGCAGCGAGCGCAGCTCAAGCCGCAGCAGACCAGGCGAACGCCAACGCAGAGAGGGCTGCAGAGAGGGCCAAACAGGCCGAAGCTGCAGCGGCTTCGGCCGCAACTGAAGCATCAAAGGCCGTTAAGAAGTCTGGCGACTCCATGTCTGGCCCACTTTCCATGGAGGGGAACAAACTCACTGGGTTGCCGGATCCATCGAACGATGGGGATGCCGTGTCAAAGGGGTATCTAAATACTGAGCTTAGCAGGATACAGGGGGCCCCTGGACCTTATTACACCCCCACTGTAACGAACCCCACGCCCGGTCTGCTGCACATTGAGTTTGGCAAAAGCCTGACCAGCATGCCGGACATTCCGGGTGTGGACGTGTCTCTGCCCTCTGGGGAAGCTGGCGACGACGGCGGATATTATATTCCGAAGATATCTCAAACCGGGATCAACACTATGCAGATGGGTTTCGATCCGAGTAAACCGGGAATGACATCAGTGCAACCCAGGCAAATTGTGCTCCCGAAGGGGGATCCTGGGCAGAATGGTGCGCCGGGTGCGGACGGCGCGCCCGGACCAGCTGGCCCAGCTGGTGATCAGGGCCCCCAGGGCCCCAAGGGCGATAAGGGCGACCCCGGCAGCGCGGCAATCGGCCTAGGCGGGTGCAACAGCGCGGCTAGTGCCGTTAACAAGGAGATATCTATATTCACCGACGATTTCAAGCCAACTCCAAGCGCAATCGTCACGGTGGCGTTTAATGTTGAAAACACAGCAGATAATCCGTCCATGGTAATAAACAATAGATCCTATGGGGTTATCGATTGCAGAAATGGCAATCCCGTCAAGGCGGCAGCTATGTGCGGCCAGGCGCATACGTATGTGCTAGATGCTCAAAATGGCGTGGCCTTTTTGGTCAATCCCTCCGATGAGGCGGCATCTGGCGCGTCTGACGCAGTGGAATCTGTCAATGGTCAGACTGGTGCTGTTAAGGTCCCGGTGCCCGGCTGTGGCACCTGTGCCTCTGAAGCAAGCAGCAAGGAAAAGGAGGTAGGGTCCCTATCTGCTGGATTTGATCCTACGGCGCGTGGGGCAGTGCTTACAGTCAAGTTTGAGAATCCCGGGAACACAGTCAATGGAGCATCATTGACTGTAGCAAATAAATCATATCCGATTGTTGACTCTAGGACCTATGCCCTGGCACGTGCTGATGCACTGGCGAAAAAGGTCCATCACTTCGTGCTGATTCCCGGCACAGCCATTTTGCTGGATCCAAGTACAACTGCAAGCTCCGCAACACTGGACAAGACCCTTACCCAGGAGGGGAGCGCGGCAGATGCAAAAGCCGCTGGCGATGCAATCAAAAACCTACGTGAGTTTTTGCAAGGAGATGTTGAGCTTACCAGCCTTAACCTCACATCTGGACTCACTACAGATGCTGATATCAATGTTGATTTTGGCGGAAACCGGTTGCGTGGCGTGAATGATCCTGTCGAAGATACAGACGCGGCGTCAAAGGGATATGTGGATGAGCAGATTGCCAATATCTCAAATGACGGCAATGCTGCTCCGTCCGCTGGTGTATGCACCACGGCAGCAAACGTTGCCGCTAAAGTAGAGCAGGGCTATATCACAAGCCCTATTGTCGGCGGTAGTATCGTCACTGTGGAGTTCACAAATGATAACACGGCCAAGAACCCGACGCTTGACGTCAATGGAGTTGTCGGTGCAATTGTCTACCGGAGCATGTCGGCTATTGATCCGGCATCCCTGACAAAGGGCATCCATCAGTTTGTATGTCTGGAAAATTACAACAAATGGATGATGCTGGATGCATTGGAATGGGAAGAAATTGCCAACATCACAGTAGAAGCCGATGTCCAAGTTGTTGCAATCAGCAAAGACAAAGACAATAAACCGTTCGGACTCCGTAAAGCAAAGATTATGGTATCTGCGGTTGGATCGGAAACAAATACGAAATCTGCCAACGGAGAATTGAGTGTAAACGGTATTACTTACTATTATTCTCCGAATCTCCCGGTGGTTGGTGCCGAAACAAGCAGGTTTATCGCATCGTCCCTCGAAGCGATAACTGATGGACTTATCTGGCATGACTCTAGCTCAAACAACAATAACACCTATCAGACGACTGGCACTAGGCATACCGGGTGGATTGCCACTGTGGAGTCGACTCTGAGAAACTTTGCGTTCTCCGCTGTTGGCGGAATGGTGATCGGGGCAGGAACTAATATCAAAATCATGGGGGTGCGGGCATGACGATACTTGAAAACGGAGAATACCGAGACGCTACGCTGGAGGAACTGGAGGCATTTGAAGAAGATGCCGCAAGAGCGGCCGCAGCCGAACGCCACCGTCCGCTTACGGCTGAAGAAGTAACGCGCATGCTGCTGGCTCAGCAAATCAACAGCCTGCCTCTGGATGATGCAACGGCCTTGCGGAGCCGGGAGTTTTACCCAGAGTGGGCCCCTGGAACGGAGTATCCAGCTGAATACAAGGTGCAGTACGGAGGCAGGCTCTGCCGCTGTCGCCAGAAGCATACCAGCCAGCCAGGCTGGGAGCCAGAAAACGCCCCGTCCTTGTGGGAGTACATCAACGAGGCGCACGACGGGAGCAAATATGATCCTATCCCCTACGACGGGAATATGGAGCTCTCTGAGGGCTTGTACTACTCCCAGAACGGCATTTTGTATCGGTGCACCCAGAGTACTGGACAGCCTGTTTACAATGCTCTGGCAGAGCTGGTGGGGCTGTATGTGGAGGTAGTGCCATGAGCAACGAGGAGATTGCGGCGGCCATTGCTGATGTAGAGAACCGGGCCAAGAGCAATACCCACCGCCTGGACAAGATGGAGGAGCGCCAGGATAATCTGGACAAGCTTGTGGCCGCTGTGGCCGGCGTGCAAAAAGATCTGGAGCACACGCAAGGCGATGTCGCAGAAATCAAGGGAGATGTCAAGGCCATGATGGAGGGCCCCAAAAAACACTGGGACGCGGCTATCGTGGCGATGATCACCGGCATTGTCAGCGCGTTGGTTGGGGCCGCTATGGCCCTGATTATCAAATAATTTGGGAGGTAATGATTATGAAAAATTGGAGGATTTGGCTGAAGGCCGCCGGAGTGCGAGCGATCAAGACGGTGGCACAGACCGCAGTGGCCACTATTGGCACCAGCGCCCTACTGGCCCAGGTGGACTGGATTATGGTGGCGTCTGCCTCTGCACTGGCCGGGCTTTTGAGCCTCCTGACCAGCGTGGCTGGGCTGCCCGAGGTGGAGGGATAAGCTATGCAAATCTACCAGCAGTTTGCCACTCGCAACGACTGCTACCGGCGCAATCAAGCGGAAATGAACAAGTCCCCCGGCAGCCGCGATAGCCGTTATGCCAAATACTACCAAGGCCCCCGAGGGGTGATGATCCATTCCACCGGGGCCAACAACCCCAACCTGAGGCGCTACGTGCAGCCGGATGACGGCACATTGGGGGTCAATCCCAATGGCAACGACTGGAACCGGCCAGGGCTGGATGTGGCAGTCCACGCCTTCATCGGACTGACCAAGGCGGGAGACGTGGCAGTCTATCAAATTCTGCCCTGGGAATACAGGGCTTGGCACTGTGGCGGCGATGCCAATAATACCCATCTTTCCTTTGAGATTTGTGAAGATGATCTTGGAGACCGGGACTATTTTTGGTCCGTCTATTGGGGAGCTGTCGCCTTGACGGCTGAACTGTGTCGGAAGTTCGGCCTAAACCCGCTGGAGCCAGGTGTGGTAATCAGTCACGCAGAAGGGGCCCAGATGGGTATCGCCAGCAACCACGCCGATGTTGGCCACTGGTGGAGCCGCTTTGGCGTCACCATGGATGACTTTAGGGAGGATGTCTCCGATGAGATGAATGCTAGCGCCCGGCCCTTATACCGGGTGCGGCGCACCTGGGCGGACAAGGATAGCCAGGTTGGCGCGTTTGCAGATTTGGATAAGGCAAAAGCCGCGTGCCCTGTGGGATACAGCGTATATGATTCTGCAGGAAACGCCGTTTACACAAACACAAATAAGGAGGACAAGAACATGACGAAGGAAGAGTTTCGGGAGATGGTCAACACTGCGGCGTCCAATGCCGCGAGCGCCGCTGTGGAGAAAAAGCTGGGAAAGTATTACAAAACGCTCGGTGATGTCACGAGCAATACTTTCCTGGAGGCCCTTTCGCCGCTGGTGGCAAGTGGGGTCTTGAAGGGGCGTGGCGGGTCCGGCAATGACCTCATTCTGGACATGCACGAGGAGTCGTTGAGAATCCTTGTGATCCTGTCCAGAATCATGAGCGAAGTCGGCCTCATTGCCCCGCCTGAGGATGCGGACCATCCCGAGGATGTGCTTATGCATGTGGCAGACGTCTCCGCATATGCTGCAGATGAGGCAGTGGAGGCCCATGAAAAGCAGTACCACACGATCATTCGGCTTGACGCCGAGGAGTAACACGCAAAGAAAAATTGCTCCATCCACCGGGGACATCCTGGGGATGGAGCAATTTTGCGTTTAAAATAGAAAATGCCGATGCGCATATCACATCGGCATTTTCTATCCCGGGTAGGAGCTCGTTTCAATCCACACCAAGGCCAGGGCGGGGAAGGATTGGTAGGCAGCTAAATATATTTGACCTTCTCCACGCCTCCTTGGAGACGTATTTACTATAGCACGTTTTGGCCCCGATGTCAATGCCGTTTACAAATAGATGTCTGCGAGGGCCCTTGCCGTTGCGTAGTCTACACCAAACTCCTCCATGCACCACCTTGTGAGTCGGTCCTTTTGGCCTTTTCCCGTCCCCTTATTTCTCGCGTACTCCCTATATAACTCCACCCATTCACCCGCGCTGATTCCAATGTCAATAGCTTTGTTCAGGCCCTTTTCCATGGAATCTGGCAGGTAAGTCCGGATTGTCAGCTCCTCCTGTTCTGGCGTCATCCCCATCCCGTGGATAGCCTCCATTTTCTGGACATTGCTTACAGAGTCCTTCCCGTCTTCAGGGGTCAACCCGCGCATGAGGTCCGCTACTTTCTTAGCCTTGTCCGCTTCCAGTCCGGACCCCGTCAACTCGCCGTACTTCCCGGAATCCTGACGCAGGGTAGTCGTAAAGCCCAGGGTGCTTAGCAGGGATGACTTCAGCCCATTTGGAACTCCCACCTTGTCGAGGTTATAATTCCAGTCAAGGGCTTTCTCCGCTGCAGGCTTGTCTTGAGCAGAGATGTACCGATATGTCCGATAGACCCGCAGAAATAGCCCAGAGTCTTCTCCGGATTGTCGGACAGCAATGTAGGCCTTCGCCGCGCTGGTTAGGTTGTTATATGCCTCTGTCTTTCCGCCCTTCAGGCTTTTGTAGAAATCATAGGCATCTTCTAGCTGCTTTGGGTCCGGGGACTCCCCCTGTTTCCATGCCTGTGTAACGTCTTCTAACGCGCTGGAGAAGCGGCTTTTTGAGTCCAGAATGTCCACGTATTGCGCTGGGGTAAGCTTCAGCTCGTCCATTTCTGCCAGCTGGTTTTCCGTCATCCCATATACCTTGAGCCATGACTTTTCATCATTCTTTTCGCTGACGCTCAGCACCGCCCGGTACTTGTCGTAGTTGGTCGGATCCTCAACCCCCTTGAGCTTAGACGATACAGCCCGGAATGCGGCTTTCATCTGCTCCGTGCTGAAGCCTGCCTCGACAGCCCTGTCGTACGTTTTTTCGGAGGGGGCCCCCACATCGGACACGGCAGCTCGCTTCAGAATCGCGGAGACGGCCTTGTCTCCAATGTCCCCGCCAAGGTCCTCCATCCACGCGGCATCCATCTCTTTATACCGGTCCGGGAGAGCTTCCTTTCTGCCAATCTCCCTGGCGTAGTCATACGCAGACTCAATGGCTTTCTTCTTCCCTTCGTCTGTGAGACCCTCGTAGGCCTCCTGGCCTAGCATCTTCGACACTAGGTCATATGACACCGACCCCTGCTTTTCGGCCAGAGTGCGCCACTCCTCCGCCGTCAGGGCCACCTTCTTGGCCCCGTCTGGAGTCTTGATTGTAATCGTGCGGTTTGCGTCCCTGGGAGATGGACTGTCTCCGGTGGTGGCAGCCAGCCTGTAGAGCTCCTGGTCCGCTGGAGTCTCGTTGATTTTTGATGTATAGGCCGGATTCAAGAAAGCGTTAAAAACTCTCTGGAAGAAGTTTCCCTTTCCCTCTTTCCGCCCCCACTCATCTACATACTCGACCTGGAAGAAATCTCCCGGTAACTTTTGGAACGCTCGTCCAGCAATCCGCTGTAGCTCTTTTACTACCGGGTCGCTTGACGTGGTGTACACCGTCTTCCGGTTTTTATCTGCCGCCTGGTCAAACTGGCCGAACGCGGTAGGAAGGGCCTGCATCAGGTATGAGGTGGCAGAGCTGATAATGAGGCTCCATATTTCATTCCCGTCATCCGTGTACCTAGCGGACGATATCAAGTCGTTGAGACTTGACAGACACGACAGTTCCAGTAGCGGTTCCATTGCGTTGCCAGCGCCATAAATAATTGCTGTTACGGCACTCGTATCATCTCCGTACTCGCCGGATGCTGCTTTTTGCGTTTCCACACCCATAAAAAACGGTATGGCTGCGGGAGCGAGCCAATCAAGCGAGACGCTGGTATCTCCGAGGACCAGTTCATAGGCCTGGTGCCCGGTCCGGTCCTCATCATCGCCCAGCTCTCCGCCTCTCACGACGCCCAGGCTTCCCAAAAGTGCGCCGAGTGCATACACGCCCGTACCGGTCAGTCCAGCAGACAATGTTTCCATACACTCCGCTGCGGTCATCTCCCCGTCCCGCACCTTGGAAAAATACTGATACCCTGCTCTGACAAGCCCAAACGGGCTGTATTCCACGCTTCTTACGACGATATTGGCCGGGGTCTTCCGGAAGGGAAGGACACCTTCGAAGAACACCTTCTTGGCTGCCTCCATTACTCGGTTCTCGCTTTTCTTCCGCCCGAACTGAGATACGGCCTTTGAGAAAGCATTCAAATCATTGAATGTCGCTTTCATTGCCTCGTTGACCGCATAGGACCGGGCTTCTTGCAAGATTTGATCTGGGACCTTTCCATCCAGGACTTCGGATGAGGAGTATCCCCGTGCCTTGATAAACCCGGCCAGGCTGGATGCGTACGCAGAGCGCTTGAAGAACAGGTCTTCCGCCTCTAGGGCATTGGAGTTTGCGTTAGACAGTTTGTTTAGGGCTTCATTCTTAAATATCTTTCGATACTTCTGGATTTCCGACTTCGCGGAATCACCGGACTTCCCGCTGTACTCCATCATCTCAGACACGGTTTTGCTTTTCGCGTCGGATTTTGCCCAAGATAGCAATTCCCGACTCTTTTTGCCGAGCCCTATTACAGACTTCGTACGCTGTTCTTTGGGGAGCGCCCGTTCCAACGCGGACCCGATTGCTCGTTTAACGTCCACATATGGGCGGAATGCAGCGTTTCCTATGACATTTCGCACGTGTGTTTTGACGTTTCCAAGCATGGACATGTACCGCCAGGAGTCAAACTTTTCGTCAAGCGTCCCAGGCATTTGCGCGGCAGCATACTCGTATATGGCGGACAATGCATCGATCTTCCCGGCATCGGATGCATCCGCCATGTTATTTCCCACTGCGTTTGCGGCGGACACCTCTCGTGACTTGCTACTGCCGCTTAGTTCTTGCAGGTATTCCTGTGACAAGGAATCCGGGATCTGGATTGTTTCTGGCATGCTGCCTTCTGCTATCTTTTTCCCGAATTTCTTCTGGTAGTACCGGTTTATGTTCTCCTTTACAGCAGATAGCTGCCCTTCCGGGGTCATTTGCCGCAACATTTTGTGCAGTTGTAAGGCCCTGCCAGCAACTCTGGCCATGTCTGTCATATCGACGAACAATTTGGCGGCGGTCTCCTGGCTTTTTTGGTCCTTACTATTGGCGTACTTAGAGTACAGAAGTTGAGCGGCAGCAATTTCAGTCTCTCCAATTTCCCCGGTTTCTGCAGCCTTGGAGATCCGCCACATCATGGCTTCTTCTCCACCAGAGGAAACTTCTTTGGCGGCGTTCTGCAACGTATCCCGGTTGGTTTTCGTGTCAGCCCCCACAATGCCGTCTGTGACCATTTTTTCTATGACTGGGATGAAACTATCTGGGGTTACTTTGGCCCCGTAAGCGTTCGCCACGAAGTCTGAGACACGCTTCCCATTCCCGTCCCTTTTCGGGACATTCATAGGCCTTGCGTCATTTCTTCGGTCAGGTTTGTTCCCACTTTCGTACTGGAGGGAGGTGTACGGGTCAAACCCTCTCGGGGCGGCTCCTGTGGAGGCGTCCTTGTTTTTGGCGCTTAATCCTCCCAGTCCGGACCGTACATTGCTTCCATATACCGCTCCAGCCCCTTCCGAATTATCATCGTTAACTGGGACCCCTCCCGTTTGTCGTTTTCTCGAGCTTGCTGCAGGAGCGTCATGTCCTCTTCTTTCATCGTACGTCCCGTCGAAAGTTCCTGCGGCTCTTCCCGTCTCTGATTCATAACGTTTTATGCCTCCCTCTAACACTGTCCGTATGGTTGTGGGTTCTTCAAACAAGCTGTCTTGGTCAGGGCTCCCGAGAGATTGTAGCTCATCGAAGATGCAGGAAAGCATGGTCCTAATCTGCGCCCCGCTTCGCTTATTCGCTTGAATGAAGTTGGCGATTAAGACCTCGCTTGACGAGTATCCATCTCCGATGGTGACTTGATCTGCGATGTTGTCAGGGGTTGTCCCCTCGTTCTTTGCCCGCAAAAATAACTGGACCGCACCAATGACTGCATCCGGCAAGTTTACATCATATTGGGACCCAGATGCGACAGACTCTCTCGCTCTGGCGACCTGTGGAGCTACAGCCAGAAGCGCATTGGTCACATTTTTGGCGTCATTCCCAAGGCTCTCTGTGAGCCGTGTAAGAAGTTCCTCATCTCCATAGGCGTAAGAAAAGATTGCGTTCTGGACTCGAGACAGCCCTTCCTGGGATAGGGTCCCGTTGGATGTTACGACCCTTGCCCGATCTGACTCTGGCACAACCTTCTCGACAAAAGCAGATATGAATTGCTTGTTTCCTTTCGCGTTGAGGTCCCCTGATTCGTCTACGCTCAGCATGGGAATGACTTCTCCCATATTTTTTGAATCATTCAATGCGGTCTCTGCAGCCGAATAAGAAGAAGTCGTTGAGTTGTTAAGTGACGACGCCAGCCGGGACCAGTCCACATCCCCGGTCGGGATCCGGATTAGAACAGGGTTGTCCGGAAGGCGCTGCGGGTCCAACCCATACTCCTGTGCATGGCTCCGGACATACTCTGCATACTCGTTGGCCGAGCCGTTTTTGTATGCAGTGGAAATGGCTTGGGCCCGGGCATTCCCGCCAATAACAACCCCGTCGCCCCTTACAATTGGCGCTCCGTTTTGAGCCGTTGGGGACTCTGCGAGAAGAGCCGGGGTTAGGTTCTTTGCGATTTTGCTGACTTGCAATTGGGACGCGGCCCGTGACCGGTCTCTTGGTTGCAAATCAGAAGGATACGCGGCGTTCGCGGCTCCAAACTCGTCATGAGACGTGACCAAGGAATCAGCCGGGACCACAGCCCATCTGTAGCCAATTTCCGAGTTATCCTCCCCATAAGTCTTACCAGACGAACCAAACGCGGCAGATGGATCACTCGCAACCGAATTGTACTCTCCAAATTCTGTGTTGTCAACAGTCCCGTTGATTGTTTCCTGGGTGGGTCCCGCGCTAGCAGCCGGTCTGAACGTGTCCCGCATTGCCTGGTTCAATGCCTCTTCGTTTGATTTTGGGGAAGGGGATTCGGCCTCATTTCGAGGTTCTGCGGGCGGGTTTTCGGGATCACCGCTGTTGCTGCTGCCTCTCCTGCTAGTCAGGAGCCCTTTTGCCCCGACTCCTGCGGACATCATTCCGCCAGAGAGGAACGACACCGCCGCCGTGCTGGCGGCCTCCTTTATGTTATCGTTCAGAACTGCGGCGTTTGCTTCTTCCAGCGTCATTCCTGCCGCGATGTATGCCTGACGGGCCTGGTTGGACTTTGAGTTTTTCTGCAAAATCACCGCTTCTGCCAGGAGGTTTCCGGCAAGAGACAGCTCCTCTTCGGACACTTCCACTCCACCCTGGATTGCTGCGTTTTTCAGTAGTTCTTTGATCGTGGAGGGGTCATCCGCGTTGAGCAGCCGGTCCAGGGACACCTTCTCCGTAAGGACTTCCAAGGCCCCAGAGGCCACGCCCATTGCTACAGCTTGGGAAGGAGAAGCCCCGCGCTCAGATGCCTCTTGCACGCCGCTCTGGAATGACCCCAGTCCGGCCAGTGTCAGGGAGCCAGCCCCGCCGGTAAGCCCAACCCTAGCCAGATTATCTGCGGCAGACATGCCAGCAGAATATAGGGTCCCGAGAGCCTTTCCGCCGACACCCGGGACAGCCTCTTGTATGTCATTCTGCGTTTCTTCACGTACAGTTCCCGCCCACTTGCTGGGGTTGTATCCGGGTAGATTGGGATTCATGGTGTTGTAGTTTGATCCACTCGTTGACCGTCTAATGGATTCGTTTATTGCGCTCGCGGCCCCGGTTACGCTTCCCACGATATTCTGGGGGATGCTTAACAGGTTTGCACCGATTGTTCCCCATGCGTTCTTCTCTGTTGCATTGGATGCCTTTTCCTGCGTTGCTAGTGATTTTTCCTGGTCATAGTACCTCGTAAGCGACTCTGCCAGTTGGTCAATTTTATCTTCTCCCAACTCCCGGAGGCGCCCAACCGCTTCCTTCCGGCGCTCTTCAGGAAGATTCTTCCAGTCTCTCCACGCAGCGGACATCTCGCCGTCCCATTTTTTCATCCCGGATGCTCTGACTGCGGACTCAATCCCTTGTGCCAGTGTTTTAGACTTCCCGGCTCCAGCCATGGCGTAAGCGTACAAAGCGGACCGCTGCTCAGATGGAAGCATGGCGATTTCCCGCATGTCACTGTACATGCGTTCCGCGTCCTCGTCAACTACCGTTGACTGAGGGTTGGCCTCCCTGGCCAGGAGATTTTTTATCTCGTCTATTCGCTTTTTGGCCTTTCCGTGTTCACTGGTTCCTGCCGGGTCTATGGCGGTTACATACCGGTCATAACCTTCATTGCCAAAGGTGTTTCCTTTCTCCGCCTCCTGCCTGTACCATTCCATTTCCGTTTTCTGCAGGCGTTCCAGCTCTTTTTGCAGGGATGGGGCCATTTGGCGCAGCCTTTCTTGCTCCTGATTTTTTCTTGTAATTTCAGAACGCGCTGCGGATGCCGCATTGCCGAATGATAGCACTTCTGGGAGACGGGATACATCGTATCCAGTTGTTCTGGACAGAATGGTTCTTTGCATGGCCTGGTCCATGATGTTCCGCATATCTGTCCTTTTTTCTGGGTCGGTCCTGGGGGGTTCTATTGGATTTGCCGCAGGCTGCCTGGTGCCCTGCGCGGCCTGCTCCTCCCGAAACTTTTGGAGTTGCTGCCTGTACCACTCTGCATCCTGCTCCTCCTTCCTCCGCCGTTCCTCTTCATAATCTTCGCTGTATTTATTGTTCAGGATGTCCTCTATTGACCGCCTCAATCAACATCACCTCCTTAATATTTGGTATTACTCCGCATACGTTCTACCCATCTGTCTTTATTCGCGCTCGGCTTCGAGGGCCGCATGACTATGGTCCCGTCTTTGTCACGTCCCATGTTGTACATTCCATTTCCGTAGTACTTTTCATCCAGTTCTGCGACTTCATCAGCCGTATATGTCCCCTCCCTGCCCAAAATCCGGAATCTCTCTTCAGTCCCACTCCCACTATACGAAGACCCATAGTATCCGGAATACCCCGCGTTGCCAGCAGATTGCTTGCTGTCCCAATAGCTTTTGAGTTTTTCAATTTGCTCATCTGTGAGATTCGGATACAACTGCTTGTACAGGGAGAAGTCTCCAGCCTGGGCCATGAGGGCCGCCGCTGCCTCCAGGTCCGTGCGGCTGTATTTTTTCTCCAGCGCCGCTCTGTACTCATCCGACAGGCCGTATAGCTCCTGCAGCGGCCCGAACTCCCCGGCCTCTGCCATAATGTTGGCGACTGCCTGCTTGTCTGCCTTTTGGTATTCTGCACTTAGGGTGGCCATTTGTTGCTGAGTAAGCCCATAGTAGCTCCCGTACTCGGAAAAGTCACCTGCCCCAGCCATGAGGGATGCCTTCTCTTTATACTTTTGCTCTTCGCGCAGCGCCTCTTGGTATAGTGCCTCTGCTCTGGCGTAGTCGTTATTTGCTCTAGCCTCCTCTATCTGGGCCGCGTACTGATCCGCCAGCCTCGACCTTTGCCGATTCAGCTCTGCCTCCCCGGTGTCCCTGGCTGTGCTGATGTCCGTTAGGGATTTCTGCAGTTGGTTGCCCTGGGCCAGTCTCGCCTGCGCATCTGCTCCGGAGGATAGACCGGAGGCTGCTGTGGATTCGGCCCATCGCTGCCGCTCCTGGGCAGACTGGACAGATGCCTGACGAGAAGCCTCGTCAGCGTTCCTATTCAGGTCCTCTTGCTCTTTGGCAATGTCAGACATCGCGCTGTCGTAGTTTTTCTTCAACTGCGCATTCTGTGCGGCTAACTTCGAATCGTACATCGCATTGATGTACTCCTCTCCGGTTTTCTTTTTCGCTTCTTCCATTCTGACCTCCCTAAATATTTTTGTACAATAGTTCCAAATTCGCCCCGTATTGAGCTGTTTCGGATACTATTGGATAGGGTTTTCAACAGAACTCAGAGTCAGTGGACATCAACCTGCATCAAATCTCATCGAATTGTGCGGCTTACAGGCATAAATGGGTAGACCAAAGGCAGCGCCTTGCTTTTGCTATGACGGCCTTGTGTAAAACCCACTCTTCCTGCGGCAGCAAACCTCCCATGTCTAACAGGATCATCCGCTCTCGGCGGCGTCCTAAATTCCTTCGTTCTGCCTGTCCACAGTTGGGTGCCGCTGATGCTCCTACGCGGGGTCTGTGCCCCATGGTGTAACTCTTTGCGGCTACCGGCTCTGTATTTGCTGATGTTGCATTCCTGTACTCCGGCACCATTGAACTGGCGGACGCTTCCCGGTTACAGGGTTTCTTTGTCAGGCTGCTTCCAGCTCCGGGCGGATGATGTCCATTCTCAGCTTTTGCGGATCGTAATCCACACCGCGCTTAAGGATGGCATAGAATACCCGAATTAGCTTACAGCCTGCTGCGATAATGGCCTGCTTGCCCTTGAGCGGATTCTTTTGTCTGGTTGTGAAGTACTCGTATACCTCACGGAACTCGGCATTGTTCCGAATCATGGGCAGCATGACCTGAAACAGAATCTTCCTCAGCCTTTTTCTACCTCGCTTGCTGATGGAGCTTCTGCCATGGTGCTTGCCGGAACTGTTCTCTTTGAGCTCCAGTCCGGCCAGCTTCTGGATCTGCTTCGGTGAGTCGAAGCGTCGTATATCGCCCACCTCCGACAGAAATCCAGCCACTGTGATGAGTCCTACTCCCTTGATGGAGAGCAGCTTCTCGGCATGTGGTACCTTCAGTGTTTCCGCTTCCAGCACCGCTGTGACCTTTTCCAGTTGTGCCTCCTTGGTCCTGTAATCCTCCAGGAGCAGATGCATTTCCATGCGGGCACATTCGCCGCCGTCGAGACCAATGCTGTTCTGTGCAGCTTCTACCAGGGTCTGTGCCCTCTTCATGCCGACTGCACGCAGCTTCTTGTCCCGCCAGAGACGGTTTACTCCCTCTGCTCCTAGCTTTACCACTTCCTTCGGCAGCGGTGCTACCTCCAGCACAGTTAAGCCGCTTTCTGCTGAGAATATCTTATAGACTGTAAGGTACTCCGGAAAATATATCTTAAGCCATCGTTTGATCCGGTTCGTGGCAGCGTTCAGCTCCTTCACGATCCGGTCCCGGCTTGAGACCGCTTCCCGCAAGTCTGCGTATATCCCCTCGGGGAGATACGGATAACTGTACCGACCATCCACTACCAGCTTTGCGATGGTTTTCGGATCTTTCAGATCCGTCTTCTTGGGGCTGTTGTCATCCAATTCCTTGATCTGCTTCACATGATACGGATTGACAAGCGCCAGGCTGATGTGCTGTGTTTTCAGATACCGGGCCAGGTTAAACCAGTAGTGCCCGGTGGGCTCACAGCCTACAATGATCTGCTCGGCAGATGCGTTACTCTTGCAGTGTTCCAGGTACGCCAGAAAGCTTTGGAAGCCTTCCAGGCTGTTGCTAAACCGAAACACCTTCTTGGACAACTCCTGTCCACGCCAGTTGAACGCACGGGCGAAGTTTGTCTCACTGCCGATGTCCACGCCGACAACTAAAGTTTTCTCTGTGACTTGCGCAATCTTGCTATTCTGTGTATAATTCATGGTGAACCTCCGGTTTGATTGGGTTGTTTCATCCGCCAAGATGCATCTCAATCTTATCCTGAGGTTCTTCTTTTTTCAATTGGCACGTTTTACGGATTACAGGAATGCTCCTAACTACTTCGCATACCCTGCGGTCCTTACATCCACATCAAACCCAAGGACTGTTGCCCTGCTGCCAGGGGAGTCCACCCGGAATATGACTTTATGCCACACGAACTTTTTTGTCTTGATCTTCACTCGAAACACACGGGGGCGGCGAGACGAGGAGTAGGACCAGTGATTATAGTCCACGTTTCCATACCCCATATAATTCGCCCCGATTACCTTTTCGACATATTGGTCACGCTTGTCCGTGGAACATGTTACCGTCATCCTGCTGGCCGGTTCTGGGTGCATGGGAACCCACAGATATGAGCTGTTTTTACGCATGTAGTCTGCACCAAAATCCATATACCCGGATTCCCAGACAGCCTTGATAGGCGTCTCCTCCCCAGAGATCGTGTCCAGCCAAGTTAAGTCGTAAGGGACGTCATCCATTGAGAAGATGTATCCAGATGAGTTTACAATGCATAGCGTGCCATCGACCTTCCCGGCAAATTTTACATAGTCTCCCACTTTGCCCGGACCAATGCCTTTGTACATGAGCCACACATCAATTTCATACCGGTGCACCAACACAGTGTTTGAGGCATCGTTGAGGAACAAGTAGTAATCGTGTTTTTCGTTATCATCGAACGCGGTAACCTTGCTGGCGTCTATTCCCTGAAGCGTCTGAGACACCCGGTCAGACACAACCTTGGCAGACCGCTCGTCCTGGTAGTATGTTGACAGCTTCCAGTCATATATGTTGTGGTTTGCGATGGTCCTTGGGTAGTTTAACACCGACTGCACTTGCCCTGGTGCTTGATTCCCAATTGACCGATTGATTGCCCGGACGAAAAATGCAGGGACTGTGGTTCCGTCTGCGAGCGTGGCGGTATCATAAGATATCGCGAAGGTCCCGTCAGACTTAAACACAAGGAGGTGTGACTGATATCGGCACATCCCGGTGATGGGGCTGTCTGTCGCGTCTACTGCCACCTCGAAAAGCTCTGGGAAGTATTCTGCCGTAGGGTCTCCCGCCTCCGTCAATCCGCTGTAAATGCATATGTTTGTGGAGTCACCGTAGAGGAAAATTCTGGTGTCAGCCTGCCCGTTGTACGACTCTGCGTATTTCATTCCCAGGACCTTCTGCCTAGATGTTTTCGAGGCCTGCTCACCCACGGAATACACAATCTCTACATTGTTAATTCCTTTTGCGGGAGCGTTTGTTAGGCCAACGGTATGCGCACTCTGGGAAAATATGCAAGAGATCTCTGTTCCTTCTACCGTGACGGAAATTAATTCTTCTGCCTCCTCGGGCAAAACATAGCTCTTTGACGTGCCGTCACCATCATATTTTACTCTCCTTTTGTTTGAGAGCCGGTTTATGTTTTGCAGCGGCGTCCCGCCGCCAGCTGGCTTTGTATTGATCAGGACCGTTGGTATATATCCATCAACGACGGCAAGGGAAAACCCATCGTTTTCCCTTCTGATCTTCCAAAAGCCGGATGGAGATATGGCGTATAAGTATGTCTTAAATGTGAAAAAGTTGACCCACGGAACGCCTTGGCTGCCCTCCGGGAAATTTATGCGCTGCTTTACTTTTAACTCGCCGGACTCCATCTGAAAGAATGTAAAGCACCCCCCGGTGGTGATGGTCTGTGCTGCCTCTGCTATTATCAGGAACTCATCGTCACCAAACTCTCCGAAGTAACCGCTCCAAGCACCAATGATGTCGGACCGGTTTAATAACGATGTCGGGTAGACGTATTGGAGGCGGCACCCAGGTCTTACAGTCAAGTTCCCGTCATCGGTAATGTAAAAGTTCTCCATGCGGGAGGCCTCTCCAAGCTTGAGCTTTGTATGCCCGTGGGCCTCCTCATGGAGGCCCAAAAAGTTTTTTACCTTTATTATGTCTCTGCTCATTCCTACACATCCTCTTCGAACGGGGTAATTGTGATTTCTGTCCTCGGGTTTTCCTTGTCGTAGTAGACACGCATCCCATCGTGGCCCATCACGATGCTAGAGTTGTCATCCTGCAGGATCCCTGCGGCCACCAGGATGTCATCCATTGCTGCGGCGAGGTTCAGGGCATCAACCTTCCTGTGCGTCTTCATGTAAAATCGGTATTCGATGTTTACCGGTGTGTTAATTTGGGGTATCCGGTACCTTTGCAAGATCCCCTTTGCGGCGGACGCATATTCATCGTACGCGGGCCCCTGCCGGACGAACTGCGTAAATGGCTTTCTGCACACCGGGCATCGTGGACCTCGCCCAGCTATGGTCTGATGGTTTTTTTTCGTCCGCGGGTCTAGGTGGACAACGAGATTTAAAGTTTCCATCTCTTCACCCCCTTAAAACAGCCCGTATGGCAGGCCTATCGGCTCGAAGGACGCTGGAATTTTCTCGCGAAACTCACTTAGTGCCATTGCGAACCTCTGGGAGAAGAAAGCCGCAAGCTCCTCATTTTCACCAGCGAGTAGGTGGCTGGCCAGACCATATGGGAGGACTCCCATGGCGAGACCATCATCCAACGGCACGGCCTGAGCAAAGTCTGGCTCTCGGTAGTTTGCTACCTGGAGCTTCGGCGGGATTGGACGTTTCCCTGGCCCCACGCTTTCTGCCTCATATGTATCGGAGTATGGATAGAGTGACGGGATAATCACATTCAGGATGTTGATTGTCCTGACCTTGTAAGGAGTTGTATCCTGCGTTTCGGTGGCGCCGCTGGACTCGTTCTGCTCGTCCATCAAATGGATTGCTGCGTCAAATACCTCTTGCACCGTTGTCACGTTTCTCCCTCCTTTCCAGAACGCACTCCGCGCCGTATCGCCGATTCCCGCAGTGCGCACACGTAACTTTTTTTCTTCCTGTCACTTCTGTCAATCTGTAGGCATCGGATGCATAGATAATGCATCTGCTACAGAGCATTTTTCTGATTTTCATATATCACTCCTCCATTATCTCAAACTCTCCGTCACGTAAGATTAGGCCGAAACGGCCAATTGCCGGGAGCACAACAAATCTGGTGCTCTGCCGGATCCGCTTCTCCCAGAAGAAGTCTTTGCATGGAATTGCGTCATAGACCACTCCAATGACGGGTTGTAACTCTGGACATACATTCGGAACCGGCCTTGCAATCTTCACCCGCACAATTTTGCCTCCTTTCATTCTGCATACATAAATATTTTAATATCTTACCATAGATTTGTCAATGCATACCTAGGTCGGCCCCTGTCTGCGTGCAGCTCTTCGCACTCGCCGTAATAGAAGCGCCGCAGTTCGTAACACGGGCCATGGTTACTAACCATCCAGAAGCATGCCGATAATGAGAACTACAATGAGCAGCAGTATGCTAATCCACATAGGCGACAGCACCCACCACCAAGACCACGTAATCACACGGGTCAGTTTCAGAACGGTAAATACGATGGTAAGCAGGCCCACTAAGCCGATTCCACCATTAGAGTTTTTATTATTCATGGACGCGTCTCCCTTCTAGCTGATCCACTATGTTGATCATGTCTCATCATCGCGATTTAACCCCACGGTAATTCACGGAGCATGTTCTCTTCTCCGACGATGGGGCCAAGGCTATCCTTCATAAAGACCGGTACCGCCGTATCCGCCGCGTCCCTTGCAAGAGCTTCCACCCACTCCTGTTTTGGCTGGTGTCTGTTACTCCCCGGCCCGGTCATGGCCCCGAGAACAATCCAGCTTGGGACTTGCTCTGCTTCGAATAGCTTGATGTTTCCCAGCATTGGCTCAATCGAAATAAATATGTTGTACTTCCATGCTGGCAAACATCGCATAGCGTACATCATTGTTTGGTGGTCTGTCGCCGTTACACCAAACCAAAAGTTTTCTTCACGCGGTAGCAGGGCGAGTCTATCCAGCTCCTCGTATCTGGCCGGGTTTTTTGTGAGGAACAGATAGCGGTGCTGCGGGGCCGCCCAACAAGCGTCCAACACTTCCACAATCCAGCGTGTCGGCACCCATGGGCCAAACAGATCAGCCATGCTGCATACGAAGATGGTCTGCGGCCTCTTTGATTTTGCGCATCTCATCATCTAGGCGTTCTATCGTGGTCGCTTGCTCGATCGCGCAGACCCGCAGACGCTCTAGCTCTTCACGTTGGTAACTCATTAACATTTTCATTCGCAATCCTCCCGAAGTTTAAGCATTTTCATGATGCCTTCCCGAATTTTTCTTCTCAGTAGCTTGATTATAGACGGGTCGTAGCCATCGCCGCCGCAGTAGCAATCACACAGCCAGATCCCGTGGCGGCAGGTGTCGCATTTAAGCTTTCTCATCCTTCTATCACCCTCTCTTCTATTGGCTTCATAAAGCAAATCCAATGTGTATTCATATTTTTACCGCTCCTATGCCCAACTGGCACAGAAGAGATAAAATCTCCTTGGCGATGGTATTCTCGCTGCCATTTACTCCGGAAACCTCCACGCAGGTAGATTCCGTTTTGTATTGTCCGTTTTCTTTCCTGACGTTTATTTTTATGTTTGACATGTTTATACCTCCATCTGATTCTCACACCGTTAATCATGCGGGTTGATGTAAACGATGATTGCCTTTGTCCACGGGAGCGCATCATAGAACGGTCTGCACTCCTCCTCTGTTTCCGGGAGCTTTTCAAACTCCTCGTCGGAAAGGTACCGTTCCAGAACGTCTAATACATCATCGTCGTTCTTGAACACAACCTCCTCGCGGTTGCTTATGAGTAGGTATTCGTCGATACGTGCGCTTCCCCACGCTCCGAGCCAATACCCGTTGTCGTCTCCGGTGATTTCCCAGTCCACCATCGGGACGACGGGCAGCTCCGGGTTCTCCCTCATGAGCCTGAAAAGCTCCCGCCTTCGATATGCTGCAAGCTCCTCGCGGTTCTTTCGCTCTTTGTCTGTAATCACGGCTGTGTCTCCTTTCCGCTTCTGGCTCATTTGCTCGTCTCACACCGTTCAAACTCAATTACCCACACCCACGGATTTGCGCGCCAGCCGTAGAGCGGGCGGTCGGCGGGCTTGATGGTGCTATCCCAAATTCGGATAAAATCTGGACGCGCAGGGACAACCTCATGCCATGTCCGATCACTGTACGGTGTGTCCTCACTGTCAACAGATAAGTAAACCGGCAGAGCGCCCTCAGCTACTGCCTGTTCCTCGGTGATGTCCTGTAAATGCTCCACCCGCACATTCGTCACCCGCAGAAAGATACGTGCCGCCTCCTTGGGCATGTGAATAGAGGGGCGCCATTTTATGCCGTCAGGAGCATTGCCATCGGCCTTGTAGTACAGCACGGGCGGCGTTCCCATCGTCCGGGACCATGCTGTCCATGTCTCCCGCACATACAGGAAATCGCCGGGCCAATACGGAGCTTTTACGGTTTCCGCCCAATCAGCAAGTAGGCCGCCGGCGACACGATTTCCGCACAAGAGGTCGAAAGTGTGTGTCTCATCATCGCTGTCGATGATGGCATATGCGTCCTTTGGTTGCGGCTTCACTACTCGCCTGGTGCAGGTCTTTCGTTCATCCAGGATTGCACGAACCATATCGGAGTTAAATAATATTGGCTTCACTTCGCTCCTCCTTTACAGCTCTACAGCCTTTTTGAGCCGGTAGTTTTTTCCCTTATCTGGCCGTACGGCCAGCACCATCGGGCTTGCACATTCCACGATGCGCCCGGCAATTGCCTCGTCAATCTTCAGCAGCTCCGACATAGTGCACTCGCTGGAGATGATTGTGGGCAGCTTGTTGTTGTACCGGTAGTTCAGGATTTCGAAGGCCACGTTAATATCTGCCGCCGTCGGCTTTTGCATGCCGCTATCGTCTTGCCCTCTCCCGGTCTTGAAGAGATCGTCTATGTACAGGGTCTCTGCCTGCTTATAGCGCTGGATCTCTCCGCTGTACTCCTCGGAATCCGTAATCGCTGCCTTGATTCGTACAATATCATCCCGCCAGAGCATGTAGACAACCTCGCTCTCGTGCAGCAGGAATTCTCGGCAAATTGCTGTGCAGATGTGTGTCTTTCCGCAGCCACTTTGGCCACCGATGAAGAACCATCCTTCGCGTGATTGCGCGTAGGTAGCAGCAGCATCCTTGACCGTTTTTTGCCAATCGTCCTGGGCGTCGAACTTGTCGAACGTATAGTCCCGGATGATATTTTTCAGCCCGGACCGCTCCAACCGGCGAATGGTCCGGCGCATCTTCCGGCACTTGCAGCCAGATGACACAACGTGCCAACTCCCGTTCACCTCCACTGCCTGCATGATATAGCCTTTATTCCGGCATATAGGGCAGTGATAGCCGTCCTTCTGGTTCAAGTCGCCCTCTCTGGCGTTCTCAGTGTCAGCCTTCATTCGCTCCAGTATGCCAGGCGCGTAGGAGCTACAGGCAGATCCCGTACTCAGCGGCAGCCTTTTCATCACGTCCTGCATCGCTTCCATTTGCCACCTCCTTTGGGTGATGTCCATCCTGGACTTTGGCAAGCCAGGCATTGGCAAATCGCATAATCCCGCCCTTGGTTTTGCGCTTTTTGGGGTTGGCAAGGCTCCAACCCCGCATTTTTCGCAGTTCCCCCATGATATCAACCGCAGGGTACAGGGATTCCCATTCTGCCACATTCTGCGGGGAGATGGGGTATTCCGTCCCGTCGTTCAGGGGGATGGTAATCACTGCAGGGGGCAAATCGTCCGCCTGGCTCCGGCCTGGAGCTGCCTCAGCTCCGGGCAAGATATTACTTTCTACAGTGTCTCCGTTAGGAGATACTGTAGAAAGTATGTTACTGTTACTGTTACTGTTACTGTAGCAGCGGATTTTCTCCGGACCGGTCGCGGATGTCTGTTGGATGTCCGGCGGACGTCCGCCGGACGTCTTAGGATGTTCCGCGTCATGTCCGCTTCCTTTCTGCTTCTTTTCCTCGCGCTTTTTGCGCTTACGTTCAGCGTCTTTTTTCCGGCCGTCCATGAGACGTCCGGTATATTCTGCCCAGTCGTGGATTGATAATGATTCTCCGTCTTGATCAATCCATCTGTTATCTATTAGGGCTGCCATAAGCTTGTCCGCCTTTTTTTCAGGCCACCTTGCGGCCCTGGCAACGCTGCGGCTTGATATGCCGGACAGGTTTCCATCCTGCACATTATCCAATGCCCAGAGCCACAGGGATATCAGCATGCCCAACATTGTGACCGGCTCGACGCCAAGAGCATCCGCACATGCATACAGCTTCCGGTGCTCCCGGAGTTCTTGGTGCACCTCAAGCCATGCCATACCCTCACCCCCTTCATGAGGAGACGGGCATAGGCCCGCCTCCTGCCGTACAATCAATCCTCGGTATCATCATTGCCTCCCGCAGGAAACTCGCCGGGGTCCGCCTCTCGTGCGGCCCCGGAGGCCGTCCGATTTGAGCCTGCAACGGCGGACGGCTGCAGGCCGCGTTCCATCGCATCCCGGAAGAAATACTGCGTATATGCGCGGTAAAGGTTCGTGAATAGCTTTTTGATTTTATCTTGCAGCGCGCCTGTAATTTCGAGGTATCCGGACTGGGAGATGACGAGTTCACCATCAATGTATTTCATGGAAATGGTTCCACCTTGAATAACGCGGTCCTCGGTCTCAGGAATGGCGACTTGTTCATACATTGGCCTATAACTGCGTACGATAATGGTGAATGGATAGCTGGTGGAGGTCAAGTCTACAGTCAGATCATTTTCTCTGCACAGGGTTTCAATTTTATCCAGGCATCCGTAAAAAATGTTGTATTCTTCCATCTATGTGCTCCTTTCCTGCTTGCCCTAAAATGGGAGCTGGACATCGTCATCCAACTCTGGGAACGGCACGTACTCTACCTTGGGCGGATCTTGGCGGGCGTATGCGTCCTGCGGCCCGTTGTCCTTTTTGCTCCCACCAAAATAGACGGACTCCGCGACGATTTCTACCATAGTCCGAGGCTCCCCATTGGAGGTCTCCCAGGTGCTGGTTTGCAGCCGCCCAGCGACCGCGACAAGTTGTCCCTTTGAAAAATACTTCTCGACAAACTCTGCCGTTTTACGCCAGGCGGAAACGTGAAAGAAGTCGGCTTTCCGGTCTCCCCCGTCCTTGGGGGTATAGTCGCGGTCAACAGCCAGGTTAAATGTGGCAACGGGGACACCGTTCGGTGTCGTTTTTACGGTGGGGTCGCTTGTTAGCCGCCCCATCATGATGACTTTGTTAAGCATACTCCTACTCCTTTGCTTTCCACTTCTCCCGGTATGTCTCTATCAGCCCAATTCGCTGAATGGACTGGAGGAATCTCAGTATGATGTCTTCCAGTGGTTCGCAATCGTCCCGCGGGTATGACTCCACGTACAAATCGGACCCATCGCTGACCAAGTATTTAAACTCCGTCGCCTCCGGAACTACGAAGAAATATGTTGGATGCTGCACGCTGCACAGGTACTTCCCAGCCACGCTTCGACTGGCCAGGGAAGATGACGTAAATTTGACGTCATAAATTGTCCCGGCCTTCAGTGCGTCCAGGCTCCCATATACCAGGAAGGTGGCCCCGGGCAAATGGAGCTCGCGGGATGCCTTGACTTGCACTGGGGCTCCTTGGATTACTTTGGCGACGGCCCGAATCCCGGGCTCCCATCTCGGGTGCGGGAGGCGCGGGACCCCTGCGGCCTCCGCGTAGACCTCCGTCTCGAACGCTATGCCGTCCTCCATCTGCCTTGTTTTTTCCCTGGGCTCCCGCTGCAGGACGGCGCTAAAGTCGGCGAGAGCGTCCTCGTACGAGCTGTCAGTGGCATCGAAGACGCGCGACCACGAGGACAGCAGGGATTGTGTAATCAGATATCTCACGTTGCCTCCTTGGGGACAAACCCTTCTTTAGTCCACTTTAGACCAAGTTCCCCCGCCTTGCTCATGAGCAGAGAGGATGACTCCTTCTTAGACGTCAGGACGTGGGCTAAATGCTTGATCGTGTCGCACGCCGCGTTTGCGCTGGCGGCGTCAACGACCTTGTCCAAAATTTCACGTACCGCAGACATGACTGCATTATATTCCTCACGTCTGGCCTCAAACATCTGGGCGTCCCGTTGTATTTCTTCGCGGGACGCTGCGAATAAGTTTGCGAGGAAATCGTTTTTCGTATTTTCACCCAGGACTGGGACTACATACTGGCCCTTAATGCCCTGCGTCCCCTTTGCAAAATATTCCTGGGTCGGGGTAAACGAGATGACTCGCTCGCCCCCGATCACTTGGCAGTATCCGCCAAAATCGCATGGAGTCCATACGGTGTTGCGGAAGCTTCCCTCACAGGTTATCCGTTGGGTAATTGACCCATCCTTGTCTTTCTCTTCCTGTGAATGGAAGACAATGACGAGGTTCTTCTGCAGTACCTTCGTAATATATTCCAAGAACGAAGACACTTCCTGCTTAACAAGACCGAACCCTTTAAGTGAGTTAAATTCACCTCTCTTGTCCACGGCTCCTTTGACACGCATCGCCCAGTCCTTGAGGTATGTGACCAGGTTTCCACCAGTGTCAATTACGACTGTCTCAAACCCTGCGAGATTGCCGGGGGTAATGTCCCTCCTCATCTCCTCGTAGGTTTGGCAGACAACCGTGGGCGTCCGGTGTTGAGGGGCCACCCTGGATATTCCGTTGTCCAGGTCAACCAGCAGGGGTTTTGGCGCGGACAGCGCAAGCGTGGTCTTACCGATTCCCGGAGGCCCGTAGAGGATCGTGTAGAACCTCTTTTCTGAAAAATCCATTTTTTCGGGCATTACAATCATCGCTATCAATCTCCTTTCTTTTGCGCTCGTCGCAATAATAGCATGACTCAGCGTATAGCTCGCGCCCACATGCAGGGCAGAACCCCAGAACTGGGGCCTGTTGGCGGTCCCGGAACGGGAATAAACGCTCTGGAAGATCCATTGACATTACCTCCTCCAGCTGGTATAATCAGAAGGTGACTTTTCCCCTCTTGCCGCTTCCCGAAGTTGCTGCTTCGGGGGCGGCCTTTTTTGCTGCCGGTACGCCATTGCGCAGCAGCCTTGCGATTGCAGCGGGATTATGGACTTCTGCCCATGCAAGGCGGCGGCGGAAGTCTGCAACAGCCAGGTCCCACCGTTCGGCGCGGCTGTAATTTTCTGCCGAGGGGACTTGCACGGGAATGACCAGACAATTGCCCGGCCCCCATGGGACGTCCAAATTGCTCCGCGTAATCCCGAGGCCTGGCCCATAGTGTTGAGAGATCGCCCACTCGTAGAACGGTTCAAAGCGGTCCCAGGCCGGAACGTGCGGGTCTTGCCGGATTTTGCGCCACTTGGTGCGGAGGCTCGTGCCGTGGGGGAGCTCTTTGATTTTCAATCTTATCACCTCCTACAAACAATAGATCACGCACGCCGCCCCAATGGCAGCAGCAGCAACACACCACAGCACACAGGCCCAGATGGGCATGCGCCGCCGGGCAGGAGCCTGCAGCGCCTTGATGGCCATGGTCAGGGCCACGGCATCAGCGGCGGCGGTGCCAGGATCCATATACTCCTGGATCGCCAAGCGGCTCCGGGGGTAGGCTTTGGCTCGGGCCTCTTGGCGGAGGGATTGGAGTTGGGCGATTGCGTCAGCTCTGCTCATCATCGCCACCTCCTTGCAAGTATGCCAAAGTCAGCAGGCGCGCGATATCCTGGTTGCGGAGTGCGAGGTCCTCCGCGCTGCAAGGGATAGCCGAATCATAATATGAGCATTTGGGGCAGATCTCCTCCCATGTGCCTGGGCCGAAGCAAATCTGCAGGGCTTTCACAGCGTCTTCCGCTTTGCATTTATTTTGGTTCAGCATCTCAAGGATGGATATTGCTACCTGTAAAGCCTCTGCCCTTTCGCTGTGATACCATTCGGCAGTGTAGTTCCCATTGGATTCTGCAAACGTTTGCAAGCTGAATTCTTTCTTGTGCATCCCTTGGAGCACAGCAATGGCATCAAGTCTCTCCATCATTGATCTCATCCTCCTCCTGCTCCCGCAGCTCCGGGCACACTGCCGGAATCACCCATAGAAGCATCGTCGCATATATCTCATCCGAAAAATCCCGATCACTGGCCAAGTGCGGCTTGACCAAGCGCTTGGCCCAGATCAGATTCGGTGTAAGCAGGGCCACCGTCAGCGGATCAGTAACCAACAACCCGGCATCCAGGACGGCCAGCAACTGATTCATGATGTCAGCATCCCACGGAGCTTGACTCTGTGCGATAGCCTTGCACAGGGTGCGCAGCAGCTCCGCCTGATCCTCGGCCTTAGCGCTCGGCTGCTGGGCCACCTCTTGTTCCTTAAGTGCCTGGAGCCCCGCAGTCAGTGCGTGCACCTTGTCCCAGGCATTGTCGGGCAGGCAACCACCCTGGGAGTCGCAGCGCAAGATCTCCAGTTCGTCTCGGATCATGGACTGCAACAGATCGCATTCTTCCTCTCTGCTCATTTTTTATCCTCCTTTATCATCTTTTTATTCCCCGTGGATACTTTTATCCCCAGGACTTCTTCAATCGCGGAGACCATATTGGGAGATGAGATTTTCCCGTTGAGCACTCTCCCGATATAGTGGCGGTCGGCGTATCGTCCGGTTCTCTCCCTGACCTGCGCCGCAAGCCAGTCTGTATTGTGGCCCCTTCGGACTAGGGCCGCCTTCACCTTGCGGAACTCGTTAGTCATACTCCGCCCTCCCAAAACTGGGCGAACCGCTCTGGGCCGACCTCTGCACGCAGGCGCTCCGGAGAAATAAAGTATCGGTACCGCTCCTTGCAGAGCACGGCGGATCCGATGCTTAGGGCTCCGGTCTGGAGTCCCCTCTTAATGAAGGACGGAGGGACATCCATGCAAGCGGCAGCCTCCTTGACGGATATCCGCCAGCGAGACCTCTTCGCTGGGGAGCAAAGGTCCTCTGGAGTCGTCTGCAGCGCGTCCGCCAACCGTTGAAGCGCATTGGCACGGGGCGCACACTTGCCGGACATGTACTCGGATAGGCTTGATGCCGGGACCCCGGACACCTCAGACAGCTGCTTCTGGGTCATTGCTCGCTCGGTAAGTAGCTGGTCAAGCCTGCCTTTATTTAGTTTTTTCCCCATTGTTTTCTTCCCCCTTTCTGTCATCACGCAGAGATGCCCCTGCGCTTACGCCCTGAGCAAACACTAGGATTCGCTCTCTAGCATCGTCAGGAAGGTTGCCCGCAATTTTTGCAATATTTGCCACAACCTTTTGTTGTTTGTCGCTCATTTCGTCCACCTCCTTCAATATCTGGTGTTTCTCCGCTGTGCTGCGATATCCAGTCCCACAGTATGCCGCGGATGAGTCCCGTCAGCGTCTGGCCTCTTTGGGCGGCAGTTTCTTTCAATTCGCCATGTAGATCGCGCGGGATTGTAATCAGAAACCGTATCATATTCGGCCGCCTTTCCTCAAATCTGATATTTATATGATATCAGATTCGCGCCGTGCTGTCAATATCTTTTTGATATTTTTTTGAGTACTTGCACCTCGCCTGGCGATTTGATATGATTTTGATATCAAATTAAGAAAGGAGGTGGTACCGTGCCACAGCCTAATCCTTATCCGCTGCGCGTGGACCGTACGCTGCTTGAGAAGTTCAAAGTCATCGCGAAAGCACATGGGCGATCCGTTAACAAGGAACTGGAGATGATGATTAAGTCATCCGTTATTCAGTATGAGGATCTGCACGGGATGATTGAGATTCCAGGCCTCGGAGGAGGAGCCGGATAACGGTCTCGTTAAAACTGTCTCCTCTCCTATCCGCCTCCTTCTGCAGTTGCTCCTTCAACTCAGTGGGGAGGCGGATTGTCGTCTGTGCTCGCTCCATCGTGGTCACCTCCTTTCTCGGGACACCATCAGGCGGGGCCTTTATGCTTACGGCATAAGTATATATCCTATATTCCTATTTGTCAAGCCCCGAATTATCCTTGCGGGATATTTTTTGCTTGACTGTGCGTGTCCGGCCTGTTATAATTTGCGGTATAAGGAGGTGAGGAAGTGGCTGATACTAAAAAAATAGGCCAGGCCCCCCTGCCTGGCATCGCTGTGCGGCTCAAAGAGCTCCGAACAAGCAAATCGCTTTCCCAAACTGAGTTCGCGGCAAAATTCGGCGTCGCGCAAAATGCGTATAGCCGGTATGAGACCGGGAGCGTCCCTCTGCCCCTGGTGGCCCTGGATAACCTGTGCAAGACATATAATGTCAGACGCGAGTGGCTTGAGACAGGGGAGGGGAGCATGTACGTAGAAGAACCAGTAGACGCAGAGATTGCGAAGTATTTCGCAAACGTAATGGGAGGTGCCGCTCCGGAGTTCCAGCGGAGGCTGGCGGCGGAAATGGCCAGGATGCCGCCAGAAGCATGGGAGGCCCTGGAGCAGTTTGCCGTCATGCTGGCCAGGGCGGCAGGAATTGAGACAGGAGAGGAGCAGGGTTAGTCCTGCTCCTCTCCTTTTTGCGTCAAGAGAAATTGAGATATGATGATGCAAATGTACTCATAGTTTGACTGGTTAAGTTTACACAATAGTTCTACAATTTCATTAACATCGTCTTTCGTCCTGTATTCAACCACAATTTCACACCCCCGATTTGTAGCAGAACAGGAGCCAATTTTACCACAGTATGAATGGGTAGTCAAGCGCTCTCCGGTTGGTAATTTTATCTAGACAGTACTCGAATTTTTTGTTGACAATTCGACACATTAATGTTAGCATCGGAGCGAACAGATTGTCGTATCGCCGTGCTACTGGCGGAGAAAAAGGGGGAATCAGTACGATGCGACTACCTAACGGATATGGATCGGTTGTAAAAATGTCTGGGAACCGTAGAAGACCTTACGCAGTCAGGAAGACAGATGGGTTTAACGAAAAAGGATACCCAATATATAAAATAATAGGCTATACAGAGACAAAAGAGGAGGGGCTTTCGCTGCTTGCAAAGTACAACGAAAGCCCATGGAATATAAATGAACAAAAAATTACTCTTTGTAGATTGTTTGAGTGGTGGGAAACGTATAAGGTCCCGAAACTCGGGAATAAGAATGCCGCAAACTTAAAGGGTGTGTACAGTTATATTGCGCCTCTATCTGAGATGCAATATAAAAGCATAAAACTGCCGATGATGCAAAGTACTATAGACAACTGCCAGCGCGGAGCGCCAACGCAAAGGAAGATCAAGGCCTTGTGGGGACATTTGGACGCGGCGGCGCTGGAGATTGACATCCCAGTACGCGGCTACGCTAAATTACTGACAACGGATCCGGAAGATCCCGCAGAGAAAGTCCCATTCACCGAAACCGAAATAGCCAGACTGTGGGATCATCAGGCCGAGCCACTTGTGGATAGCATCCTAGTGCTTATCTACAGCGGTTGGCGAATATCTGAGCTGCTTGCATTAGAGAAGGCCAATATTGACTTGGAGGCCAGGACCATGAGGGGCGGAGGGAAGACGGAGGCTGGAAAGAATAGAATTGTGCCAATTCATAATAGGATTATGCACATGATAGAGCACAGGATGGGACTTGACGGGAATCTATTGTTTGATGTAAAGATTACAACTTACAGAATGAGATGGGGCGAGATAATGGATAGGCTGGGCATGCACCACACGCCCCACGAGTGCAGGCACACATTCCGCTCCAGGTTAGACGCTGCCGGAGCAAACCCCAAAAGCTGCGACCTGCTCATGGGCCACAAGTCGCAGGATGTCGGCAACCGTGTGTACAATCACAAAACGCTGGAGGACTTGCGAACGGCGATTGATCTTCTCGAATAGTTCGGATTTTGCCCGGACTTGCCCGTGCGGCAAATCCGGACTAGTAACAAATAAGTAGCACGAAAACCCGGGAGGCCCCGTATTATGGGGCTTTCCGGGTTTGCTGTGTCTCCCCACACAGGGGCACATGCGAATGTTATGTGCAAAAAAGTTCACAGTATAACTACTTTTGGGGTAGTTCCGAATACTAAAACTAGCTATTTGCAGGTACCGGAAGGATACTGCTAGTAGCACGCTAGTAGCAATCAACTAAGCCGGAAAAGTTATGTGTTGACAATGCGGACATTATGAGATATAATATAATATTTGTAGAAAATTGAGGGAGAAAGCACGGAAATTCGTGCCGTCTCCCTCTTTATTATTTCCCATCTCCCGGCTCATCCGAATTTTTGGATGATGCCGACCGCCCACGGCGAGGGCGCCCATACACAGCCTCCGCCTCCTCCCTTGCGGCAATGGCGTCGTCCAGGTGCCTATACGAGCCGAGGGCTATCCGCTCCCCTCGCACGCCAATGCGTGCGACCCAGGCCCGGTTTGAAGCGGACCAGGACACGCCCGGGACCGTGGCCGCTTTGGCCAGGTCTTCTGGTGTTGGGCCGTCCGCGGCATCATCTTCCTTGATGATGTCAAGCGGAGTTACCCCAATCGCCGCAGCGATGCGCACCAGAGACTCCAACGTGCGGCGGTTGGTCCGCCCGGCCTCAATCTCCTTGACAACGAAGACGGAGACCCCGGAAAGGCGGGCCAATTCCTCCTGTGTAAGCCCGGCTGCAATCCGGAGGGCAGCGAGCTTGGACTTTCCTTTTCCGCGCCGAGGCGCGGAATAATCAATTGGCATGTAATCTCCTCCTTGGAAAGGCTGATCTTTCAGGAGTCGAGGCGGCAAGAGAAAAGATTATCTACGAGCTTGTCGTAGATTTTCATGTTTACCTCCCTTGCTTCTTCGGGGGTAAATCGATCCCCCCGAATCAGCCTTTCCACGGTGGAAACCTGGAGGTCGTATTTCGCCGCGAACGAGTCAACCCCCTGACACCCGGCACCGAACGACCACTCCAAAAAACCCCGTATTGGCTGGTACGAGACCCCCACAGGCGGAGGGACCAGCCTCGCAATGCTTTTGCACCCAATTATCTTTCCGTCCTCGTCCCGGATCTGCTCCCCGGGGATATATACGTCATCCCGAGAATCCCCCACGGCCTGCGCGCAGACCATGGAGACAACGTACATAGTCTCCGGTGCAGGGGCCGGGAGCCCTTCTACGGCACCGAAGTACTGCCGGACTACGGGGACCGGACATCCGGGGACATCCAACGGCTCTGTGATGGTCGCGCATCTGGCAATGGTGCCGGATGCCGGAATTGTGACATCGCCGACTACGATGTCGTGCGGGGTCAAATTAACAATTTTCATTTTTTTCCTTTCTCCCCGTATAGCCGGTAGGACAGCTTATGTAAAAAAAATATAATCAGCCTTCAAACGGTCCCTTCGGCTTGCGAAGGGACGATAGAGCGTTCCAGCGCTCTACCGCGCGCGAATTGTCCGGGCAAAGCGGATCAACCCGGCTCCAATACGCCACTAGCTTTCTGATTCGGCCAGCCTGTCGGCAACGTTCGAGCCAAATTTCCTCAAACGTGCCGTCCTGCGGAGGGTTGTAGTTTCCCAACCCTCCCCTGGATATCTGCAGTTCCGCCAAGTTCAGCGCGTGGCGAGACTTGTCGAAGCGCAGATGCGGCATATCCTGGGAATCCCAGAATATTTCTGTGGGACTCCCGTACATGTTATCCAGGTCACAGGTGCCTAAAATTATGTAGGCACCCGCTATAGGGAAATCCTGGTACGGGGCGGAAAACTCAAACCCCGAGTGGGAGGCCGGGACTACGGTGGAATACTTCCAGCCGTAGAAGTCCGCGGCCTCGCAGCGCGACCACTCGGTGTGGCACGCGTTCGCCGCGTCCCTCACCGTCCAGTGACCAGGGTATCCCTGGTCCATGTCGAGCCTCATAGGTTTCCCGATAAGGATTTCGTTCCCCCTGGCGGCGGGGAACAATCCCGCGTGCATGATCATTTTCTTAATCCTCCTTCATTTTGCAATCGTATATGGGCTCATCCCAGGAGCCCAATCTGGGAGATCCTCTAGCAGTGGGGCCCGCTCTCCGCTGGGGACACCGGATAGGAATGCTCCGCGGAGCTCTGCCGCGAGGAGATCATCAGCCGCCTGCGGATGGATGGGGACAATGGCCCCACATCCGCATTGGCAGCTCCCGATTCCCTGCCACTTCCGGAGCGCCCTAGTCGCCGCGGCCAGACTCCGATGATAGGAGAGGGGCCCTCCTCCGTGGAATGCCGTTTTCACAACGGCATAGTTCGCATTCTCTTTATTGAGCTTCATTTTATTCCTCCTCCTTGATCTGAAAATATCCCCTGATCTTGGCGGGGATCTCGTCCATCGTCCGCACGTCCCCGGAAGCCCATTCCCGGATCAGGGACGCGAGTTCATCAGGGATGGCCTCCATGCCCAGGCTATCCCTGATGAAGATAGCGCCGGACATGGCCAGAGTGGCCTGCAAGTGGGAGTATAATTCATCTCTGATGAAGTTGTACTCCGCCATGTTGGAGGCCCCCATAAGGGTCCCCCCGCAGGCCTCCCAGCCATACTCGCGGATGGCATCATCCACGAGCTCCGGGTGCGCGGACAAAAACCTTAGAGCGTCATATTTAAATATGCTCACATGCCCGTCCGCTATCTCGGTGATAGCATCGTCGACGTCGGTGGGCCCCCATCCGTAATCCAGGAGCTCGGTGCCGTACTCGCCGACATCGAGGAATGCAATCAATTCTTCTATTTTCATATTTTTTCCTCCTTGACTTCCAGGCTCAAGCAGGATATAATATGCAAGAGCCTGGGATTTTTTCTAAGATTTTCCGGTTCCGCCCTGCCCTGGGTTGCCGCCCGGGCAGGGCATTTTTTTAATTTTCGCTCTGGGCCCAGTCTGCCGGATCATCTTGCTCCGCCAGCGGGCCCCCTTCCTCCTCCTCCCGGAGGCGCTCTTCTTCCGTGAGCTCCTCCGGCCAATAGATGGCCGTGGGCTCGCCATGGGCGCCAACGAGCACGCTAGCGCCCTCGGGAAGATCATGGATGCTCCCCTCATAGTCGCCGCTCATCATTGCGGCGACTTCTTCGGGATCGTGGCCCTCCAGTAGGGCATTCTCGAGGTAGCCCCGGACGTCGCCCTCCCAGCTGCGCCCGTAGGCGCACTCGGAGCTCTCCGCCCACTGATATTCCCCATCAGTCTGGCAGGGGGCGAGGACAGCATTCATGATTTTAATAATCTCCATCTTCTTTCCTTCTCCCCTTATCCCTGGGGGCCGGGAATTATTCTCTCGCCATGGGCTTCGGCTTGGCTGCCCTTGGCTTGTGGCCATATAATAGCAGATGATCCGCATTTTGTCAATCCCCTTTCTGGGATTTTTTCAAGATTTTTTTCTCAGCCTCCCGCCTACATTATATAGCAAATCAAAAAATCCCGCTTCCCGGCCCCTTCTTGGGCTGCTGGAGGCGGGATTTTTTATTAGATATTATCCGTGAGTTATTTGCATATTTGAATTATATTTTTACCATTTTCTCGCTTTCGTGCGTATAGATATTATTATTACTAGTTAATACACCAACTGGTGTAATGCGAATATATATATAATTATACTTGACATACCGTATAAACTAGAGTATTATATATATAATATATAGGCACGATACACCGGGACGAGAGAGGTGAGAGCATAAAATGGGAAGAACGCCAATATTGGATATGACTTATGATGAGTTCAAAGCTAAAACCATAGGATATACCAAACTTTATGGCAACAATCCAGACTTCGCTCCATCCCTCCCGAATTATGCCACTGAGCATATGGGGATTAGTGAGGCTAAGATTCAGGAGATTATAAGGGAGGGAAAAGACTCTAAGAGTACATATTATAACCATGCCCAATTATTAATTTGGCTGATAGGATGGATGAGGGGCCAGATTTTTTCCTCCCCTGGATGGGAGAAAAGAACTGCAGCCGAAAAAATATTCGCGCTTAAACAATTGAAGGGTGATGGAATTGTGTACTCCGATGGCTTTGATGATAAGAAGAACGGATCACCCAAAATTACCATCAACTTTGGCGCTGGCGATAAGCGAGGAGGCGGGGCATTCGGCTGATTTTCGGCGAAGGCCACAAAATCTTATTTTTGTTGCGTTGTAGTGGGCATTAAATGCATGCAGGATGATTCTCTAGGCGGAAGAGCCTGCAAATAGTGCTTTTTCTGGATGGATCTATTAGGTGTCCGCCCCTGGGAGGCATGGGCGGAGGGCCCGGGGGGCGATTATCTTCCCCTCCCGGGGGTGGGGTGGTTCCCTGGTGGATGCGTTATAATATATGCGGTATTATTAATTATCATCGATGGGATGATGGGTAGTGGAAAAATGGGCGGACTCTCTGCGGAGGCGCGTAGATATATGCCACAGACGTGCCCGCATCGACTTGATTGAGCGTCAACGACTCGTCTTGACTGCTGGGCCTTGTTCCCCCTGGGGCCTAGCATTGAGGACGGGAGGTTGCGGGAGTGGCGGCGAACGGGGCCGCCATTGACCTAGCACAGGAGGGGGTGCGGGGGGCAGAAAAAAGGGGGGTGTCCATTTTGGGGTTGCCCGCTGAAAAAACAAAATGGGAGTTCCTGGGGGCCGGTGGTTTCTTTTCCTCCTTTCCTTTCCACTGGGGACGGTTCGACTCCGTCCACTCCCTCACAAAAAATAGGTGATGTTATGGCAAGAAAGAGCAGTGCAACCAACTCAGACGTTGCTATATATGACTTTGGGCGGCCTAATTCGGAACCGCAGTGGGCTTTTTTTGAGAGCCGGGTGAAGTACACCTGCTATGGCGGGGCCCGGGGAGGGGGAAAGAGCTGGGCCGTAACATCGAAAGCGGCAGGCGGGGCCTACCGGTGGCCCGGGATCCACATCCTGATTATCAGGCGGGAGTATGACGAGATGGAGAATACTCTCATAAGCCCAATCCTGAAGCTGCTCCCGAAAGATACGTATAAATACAACAAAAACTCAAAAATCATTGACTTTGCGAACGGGAGCCAGATTAAGTTCGGCAACATGCCTGGATACGGAGCCGCCGTGCAAGGAAAGTACCAGGG
>OGFF01000764.1_pt1 | contig 40703 bp, 46 predicted proteins | sample 1570751 | NCBI WGS metagenome assembly OGFF01 (sample SAMEA2581951, study PRJEB24529) | metagenome | biome: Human gut stool | place: China | collected 2011 | reverse complement strand
AGAGCACTAGACTTTTAATCTAGGTGTCCCGGGTTCGAACCCCGGTGGGCTCATTAAAAAAGGCTTGTTTACTGGAATTATTCCAATAAGCAAGTCTTTTTTTATTGCTATTTCCTGAAGAAAAAAAATCTAGGTGTCTGCATCAATTAAAAAAGATATCATCTATCTTATATACATCTGGATATATAAGAGACAAGTGAAGATAATTCTTAAGAATCTCATAATCAGCATGTCCCATAAATAAACGCAGCTTCTCCATATCACCGCCATACTGAAGAAAAGAAGTTGCAAAAGTATGCCTGCATAAATGACCATGAATCCTATCTATTCCAGACAATGATTTTAAGTCCTGATAAAAGCATTTGATTGTATTAAGTGTTATTGGCTCAATATCATAAAAATCCAAAAATAGAAACTTAGAATTATTCTCAAAATGATAATGATAGTGCGATTCATTATAATAATTATTTAAGGACATATAAAGGAATCTAGGAAGTAATACAATCCGGTCTTTATTATTCTTGGCATTATGTATTATTAATCTATCATGTTTTATATCCATCCTGCGGAGCTGAACGATCTCTTTTCTACGAAGTCCACAATCAAGAGCCAAATGAAAGATACAATAATTTCTCAATGCTATGTGTTTATTCACAGACTTGTTAATTATAGCATCATCAATCTGATGCACCTCTTCATCCGTGAGAGGTTCAACAATGGCTGCATCTTTTTTTGGCAGCTTAACACCTATTGTAATATCTTTCTCCAGATAATCTTCCTGGTAAAGCCACTTACAAAATGCTTTAACAGGGCGGTAATTTGTTGCAATACTTGTATTCTTCATTCGATATCTTAAAGAATATATATAATCTCTTAAAGTTTGCTTATTAAGCAAATCAAAATCATCAGAATCAAGCCATTTAGTAAAACGCTGCAAATAGAAGATATATGATTGTACAGTTACATCTTCACAATATACTTTTCTATCCTGGATAAACATTTTAATATAATCACTTATACGCTGCATTAAAATCACCCTCCCAGTCCTTTTTATTAAGACGGGTTGAAACCTTAGAACGATACCTTTCAGCACGCTTTACATCATTATCATTGAGCAGACAAAGATTATCAGCAATTGTTGTCTGTATATCCTCTTTGTAATCAATTCCATGTGTATAGATACCCAATGTAATAGCCTTATTAATAAAGCTATTCTTAACAACCTCAATATTATGCTCTCTTGAATACTCACGATGCAAAGGAGATATGTTCTTATTCTTCTTTCTAACATCAATCATTTTTGTACGCTTTATAGACTGCCAAAATGGTGTATCAGTACATTCACACTTCTTTAAGGCTGTATTTCTGTCAACCAGACGAAGAACAGAAGTCAATAAATAATCTGTTATAAGCTCATGATTTTCTAAAAACATGTTGATTCGATGATCAACTTTATGTGAAGGATGCAGATCTATAAGACAAAATGATTTAGACATTTTTCTCATGACCTGAAATTCGACATTCATAATTGTAGTTATTTTTGGAGTAAGTTTATCTGCTAACTTACCAACATAGTCCCAATTGCAAGAGCCTTTTCTAAAATATGACTCCATAGCAGCATAACACATTTGTTTATACTGTTCATTCTGGCCATAGTCATAATAAAATTGTAGCCGGATAATGTCTTTTACTTTCCAATTCCTCAAATCAAAACAATTTTCAAGAACATATTTATCATATCTGGATATAAGCTCATTAAAAAACCAAAGATTTATAAACCACGGCTTATAGCCCATTTCAACAACTTCTTTTGTCTTCAAATACATACGGACAAAGCATTTATCCCCACGCTTACCAAGTGCAATATAATCATTTTCAAATTCATCATTAGCAAGAAAAGCATAATGCATATTAGAACCATTAAAGTGACTAACCTGCATCTTAGCAAAATTATCTATTTTAAAATACTTTTCAGGATTAGAAAGATAATTAGTATGCCAACAGAAATCTGTTCTATTTTCGTTGACTTCTTTAATATTCAAATGATACAAGCTGCATATTTTAGATACAGCATCAAAGGAACGCTTATATATACTATTAACACCAGATAGCCATAACTCTTTTGAACGAATTTGAACAACAATCTGCGGAGTGTCAACGTTAGGAACGTGAGAAGCAATGTATATATCATAAACATCCGGACAGGATATAACATGATTATATATATGCGCATAATTACCCTTACCAATAGCATATACAAGATTATCAGAACATCTAAAGTCCAACGGATCGAATGGAGTATATATTTCCCCATATATTTCATTAGATTCCAGACACCTATTTTTAAAAGCGTCCAATTGTGTAAGAAAAAAATGTACATTCTCATCACCAGGCTCAATAAAATCATTCTCCAGCATAACAGAATAATAAAATGTATCTATGTTATGTAAGTTTTTCTGCTGCTTTCGATAGAACCAATATTTATTATCACCGTCTTTTAATTCCTTTTCAATTAAGCTCATTTTATCCCCCTCAAAAATTCATTAAAAAGCCCTTTTCAATGAACGATATTTTTAATAAAAAACCTAGATTTTAAGCTAGTTTGAGTGTATTTTTATTAAGATTTTTAGACCACGTATTACATATCCGTGGTCAAACCCCAAATTCCATCGATTTTTTGCGTGTGCCGGTTATGTCTTACGCTTCGCCCGGCATTCCCGGCACACGCATAAATCACTTAATAAGGGTGTAAGAATCATACAAAGAAAAGTAGAAGGAAGAACCAAACAAAAGGGAGCTTTTTATATGACTCTCCTTTTTGCTCATTCCGTACATACTTTTGATGCACATAAACAGATTCCCGCCAAAGGGAGCTGCAAGAATCTTTCCAAATGCTTTATATTTGGATATGTTTCGATGCAGCACCTGAGTTTCAAGAATTCCCCGGATCTGTTTATCAATCATCTTGTCATTCTGGGTTACAAGAATCACATCAAAACCAAAGTGACGGTGCATAGTGAAAAATTCTATCCACTGCAAGCGGTCTTTCTTGTTCCAGCTCCGGGGATTAAATATTGTCTGGCACTCATCCAGAATAATAAGTGTCTGGTGCTCATAAATTTGACCTTTTTTATTACGCTTATGAAACTGCAGCGCAAAATTCTCAAGGCCATATATGTAAGAAAATGTATCATTGCAGACACTCTTGCCACCGATGGGCGACTTCAGGAATATTGAAGAATTAATCCACTGTGCATTTGGTACATATATAAAGCATCCTAATGCCTTTTTAGAGCTCTTAGGCGGTATTATAGAAGTATTAATATTAAGATTTGATATCACGTTAACACCGGAGCGGAGAGCGTCATATATGCGTCTGGCTGTATGATAGCTTTTACCGCTTCCGGGTACTCCTGTATAACATTCAATTGACATAATTTTTACCCCACTTATAAAATTTATTCTGATAAGAAAACAGTCAGAATCTTTAAAAAACCACCGCCTGAAACGATACTTTTAAGAATCCGACGAGCATAAACATAGATAATATAACCAGCATATGCATCAACAAATGCACCAAATAAAGTAACAGCATAATCTAATGGAACAAACCAATTAATTTGAGGAATCCAAGCCATAAAAATCTCAGAATTAACATCAAGCAGACCTTTAAATACATCAGTTGGCATTAGATTCTGTGTAATTAACATAAATTCAATTATTCCACCAAAAAAATTAATAAGAAAATTAACAAGGACAGAACACAAAACAGCCGTAATAAATGTACTAATAATATCACCCCCTAAAAAATAGAATTACCCTTAAATTTTTTATAAAGAAACAAGGACATAGCAAGAGTGAAGGACAAACGAAGGAAAGACTTACATACATTCGCCCAGGGTTCATATATACTAAGGTCAATTGTAAGATCATATTTTTGTTCGCCTTTATGACCTAATAAAAACCCGTAATTATAAACAAGCTTAGGAGCGACCGGATCAGCCTGGAGAACCTGCAGCCATTCATATAATTGATAAGGAACGCTGAAAGGAAATTTTCCAAACAGACCGTCATGTATATCCATGTTGTTAATATCCTGTGTTGCAATACCAACATCATAATCATTAGAATCATCATAAACAGAACAATCATCTAATGAATAAGCAACAACCGGAGTACCAGGAGAGACACCAGAGCCGGAGGATGTATATATATTATTGGACAATTTAAAATCTTCCCTGGTTACAATATAAGATTGTGAAGCAGCTCCAGAGTTATCACCGGAATCAGTAAGCGTATTCTTACCGTAAAGAATCGCATTACAAAGACCGTTATATATTTTATTTATTGTATTTGTTAAATCTGTCTTGGTATAAGAAGAGCCATCATCCTTTGTTGTCTGGTATGCTATATATTCAGTTACACCGAGGATCTGGAGAAGAATCTGGTTCTGTTCCTCGAGCTTATCCAGGATAGAAGAAGTATTGTCTTTTATATCCTCTGTGTTCTTATTAAGATCCTCTATACCTTTATCAATTGCATTCTGCAGCTCATCAGCTGACATGCTTCCTTTTTTATCATTAATAGAATCAATAAGAGTATCCATTTTAGAACCAATGTTTTCATTCATGTCTTTAATAGAGAATGTTATATCTTCACCGACCTTGTTAATTGCCGAACCTAAATATGCAGAAGATTCACCATGGACATAATTAAATAAAGCTTCATAAGAAGTAAAACCGACAAAAGTCTTATTGGAATTAGAATAAAAAAATGAAGAAGAAATATAATCATAATAAGAATTATCCGTTAAATTTTCAGTTTTCCATTGAATATAAGGATTAATACCGTAAGAAGTAGAAGCAGTATCAATACAAACGCGTTCTTTGATGTTATTGAGCAATCTTTCAGAATAATTACCGCGTACATTTGAAGAATACCAAGTGTAAAATCTGAAAGCATACTCATTATAATTCATGTTGTATTCCTTTGTACTTGTATATTCAGTACAATTTAAGGACTTAGTGTAATTAGGCAAAGTTACAGGGTTTAAGTTATTATCTGTAAACTGCCACCAAACAGAAGCATTGTTATATGGATTTCCGCTTCCAAAATATGAATCGCTTTTTAAATATAAATAAATATATGAATAATCAGAACTATTAAAATAAAAAGCATTTTTGTCACTACCAATAGCAAAGTCATAATTAGAAACTGCATTGTAATCTTCTTGATAAAGTGTCATATCATCATACCATGAAGATTTAATGATATCGGTAGGTTTATTTAAACTGCCGCCTATGTAAAACATACCATTATCTTTATAATAATATTTCCTGATCTCTTCCCTAAGCTTATCAACGCTACCATTATTATTACTCATTGTGATTGTCTGGCTGTCCTCGTCATAATTCAGGGAATCTAAATAGTTATAATTGCCTGAAAGAGTATCAAGAATCTTAGTTCCGGCATCAGAATTCTTGGTAAAAATAATACCAAGACCAGAACATAAAGCACGAAAACCATTGTTATTAGAAAGAGCAGCACCCCAAACATTGAAAATAGTTGATAAAGGATTCTTAGACATGAATATATTTTTTAACTGTTCATCAGAATAATTAAGAGTAAGATAGTAAGCCTCTGTGCTGGTTGTCCAATTGTAAGAATTAGAAGGATTATATATAATTAATAATTTACCGTCAGATGTATAAATGTCTTTATGAGCTGTTACAACAGCAGAAGCATCAGAAGCAGACATACCAGCACCAACAGAATGATTTAATTGCTTAAAAGTAAAAGAAAGAACAGTTTTATCATCATCAGCAAATGTTATATCAGGAAGATATACAATAATAGATAATGCAAATACAATTATAGCAAGAGAAAAAGCGCCGATTCTTTTCATATAAACCCCCTTAAATAAAAAAGACAGACAAGAAATTAATCTTGCCTGTCATTCATATGATTATTATAATATTCTGTCTTAGTCTTATAATATTCAGATTTTCGATTAAAATATTTAATCAAATAACGAACCAATAAAACAATAAGAAATATAGGTACAACAACAAAAATAACAAATAAAAAAATATATAAAAAAATTACACTAAAAGCAGCCCAAGCAGGCATCAAATCCCCCCAATCTAATAATATAATCGGCAAGATGATTATATATCTAATCTTGTTGGGTTTCAACTAGTTCTTTATTTTTTTTATCATTATCTGAATTATCCCGTAAAAACTTAATAGCTAAACGAACAGTATAATAAGTTAAAAAAACAGGTAAATAACGTTCTATGTACTCGCTTTCTTCTTCACCTGGTACAATTTCACCATTAAGACCTATTAAATAACCGTAATCAGGTAACACCTTACTCATTATCATCACCATCCTTATGTTTATGTATTAACTTTCGTATAAAATAATAAAGAAGTGTCACGAAACAAGCACAAAAAAACATAAATAATAAATCAATACACAAATCTAAAGTTAAAAGACCAAAATCAAAACAATAATAAAAAAACAAAGAAATCAAAAAGAAAAGAAAAATTGAAATAATATAAGCTATAATATTAGAAATCATATTAATCCTGCACCTCACTCTCTGAAGCAGGCTCCCGATCTATTACATCTTTTAGCTTCTTTTCTTTCTGAAGCTTCTTTCTGGTTTTCTTGATATCCTTACGCTCTGCAGCATAATCAGTTATAACATCAAGAATCTTTGTTTTTAAGCTTCCTAAATATCCTTCCTGTACTGCAAGATAGACAACAGCTTTTCTTATCTTCCTGACATTCAACCAGGTTAAGACAAATATAAGAAATAACAAATATCCCATTTTTTTCTACTCCTATATATAAATAATCCCACAAACTAAATTACGAATGTACCGGGGTGATTCCGGTACATGTTCCCCTCATTAATCTAAAGATTAGTGAGCAAGAGACTTGAAGAAGTTGATAGCTATTCTTACACCGAAGAATAAACCAAAAACACCTAAGCCAGCTGGAAGAATTGCGACAAGACCTTCCTGGCCTCCCTGTGCAACCTTATCAACACCCTGCTGAAGTGCTGTAACAACATTTGCAGGAAGTACGGATACTGCATCTCCTTCACCTGCTACGATCATTGGATTCATAACATTTACCTCCAAATATATATTTATAACGCAAAAGCGCTATATACTATTTTAAAAAGCCAGTAATAGTAAAAAGCATTTTTCTGGCTAAATATCCGACAATACATGAAAACATCATAAGCCAGAAACCAAACATAAAACCTTTAAATATACAATCTGCCATAATTACCCCCTGAAAATCTCCCAGAAAGCAAATGCAACTAATGAGCCGAATATTGCAGAGAGAAGAAACACAATATATATAGTGTCACTATTATTAACTTCTATAGATCCACCTGATTCTTCTGATGCTTCCTGGGTGACTGTCTGCAATTCTGTTTCTGTTTCCGCTGCATGTGCTGTTACGGAAAACATATTTAATGTTAACGCCACAGCCGAGACCAGGAAGAATAAACGGATATACTTCATATTTTTCTCATAATACACATGTTCTCTTCCCTCTACAGTTTCACCGGCAGGCTGTGACCAAACGCTTATGTGTGCGCCCCGGCAGTTCCAGGACTTACAGTCCCGGACCCTTGTCTAACGCCTTCCGAATTAACCGGTAACGCCTTACGTAGGGTTAACGTTCCGCAGGGTTTACATATTCCGTTGAGGTAAAGAACCGCTTAATTCTCCAGTTGTTGGGAGAAAACTCCGGAATATATGTATTTACCTGCGCCGGGGCGCACACAACACATTTAAGTCACGCACAGCAGCCGGGAGAGAAGGACAGCGGCGAAAGAAGAAAGCTTGTTAATGCAAACCTCTGCTTTCATATTCCGTTGAAACATCTCCATCCTGCTTAACACTGTATTTCTTACGCTGCACAGTGTTGCGAATCTTGATAACTACAAATACAACAAGAATCACTACCCAGAGCAGAACAGCAAGACCAAAAATCAACCAGCTAATAGATGCAAAAGACATATGTACATCTCCCTTCTACACTTAATAAGCACACGACTCATGTATTTTCATGTGCCTAAGTAAATATATAAGGTTTCAGGCATACACACCGGGAAAGGAGTAATATTCCCGGTATGCTCAATCCTGTAATGACATTATGTGGGGTTATCACTACCATTCTTAAGATTGTGATTCTTGCACAACCCCGAAAATGTGATAACTACTTAGAAGCCTTTGCAGCTCCTGACACTGGTACGAAGTCAAGACCCTTTATATAAAGTGTCTGTTTTCCTCCAGAACTCTTCATACCATAGACAACCTTAGCAACAGCAGGAAGCCCGTTAGCCTTAGCTCTTTCATAGAACTCAACCGGCATACGCTCTTTGAGTGGAGCATATCCAAGAGTACCAGTTTCCTCATCAATATTATTAGCTGTTATATCCTGTGTTGTTACATAAGACATTGTGCAGCCTGTAACATGATCACCGACTCCACTATCTGGAGCAATGTCATAAGGTCTTCCTACACTTAAAATTGTTATAAAATCTTCCATCTTGTATCCTTTCTAGCCTATCATCATCAAGTGATTGGCGGCTAACCCAACCACGACGCTATCAGGTCGATTCTGACAGCGTTTCGATAAAAAAGGGAGGAATGTAAAAATATAAAGTTAAGGCGCATAGCTCGCCAAACTATCAAATATAATCAAGAAGAATGTCATAGATTCTAACAAAATTCATGCAACGATCCATATCAAGAAAAACAGAATGAGTACGATCACAATAACCGATATACTTAACTTTATCAGAATCTTTATATTTTAAAGATTCCTCATATAAATAATTAAACCGAGTTAAATATTCATCATACTTTGCTAACCAGGTACTTCTAAAATTTCTGAAAAAATTATGCTTTTCTTCATCATTCAAAAAAAGAAGGGTAAACAAATCATGATCACTTAAATCACTCTTAAGCATATCAATTTGTTCACCCGTAAAAACATCTTTTAAAATCATAAAATACCTCTTTTCCGAGCTGCTCCGACATTGCTAGATTGTCAGCCCTTTGATATAATTATTTGTTAAGATAGCTCTACCGCTAAACAGTAGCGGTTTGTCTGCGGTATGTAACTATCTTTATTTAAGTACATGTATATTATATTGCTAAATTTTCGCAAAGTCAACAGAAATATGCTAAATTTTCGCATTATAAAGAAAGGAAATAATGACAGAGATAATAAAAAAATTATTAGAATACTTTAAAAAGAACAATATAAAAGGTACGGAAATAGCTGAAATACTAGGATTAAAGAAATCACCATTAACAGATTGGAAAAATGGACATAGTAAGCCAACAATAGAGCAATTAATAATAATATGCGAAAAATTAGCATTATCACTGGATGAACTAACAGGATTAAAAACAAATGAAATACAAGAAGCATATAACGCAGCTGATCCAGGAACTCAAGCAGCTGTTAGAAAACTTCTGGATGTTAAGGAGCAAGAGGAGAACCAGGAAGAGTTATTTACTTCCAAGATTGGATAGACAGACATTTGACATAAATATTAAGATAGAGTATTATAATAATACAAAGGAACTTACCGATAGACGGCTAGCCCTTTTAGAATTGAATGTTATAAAAAATAACCGTCCAAACTTTGCAGGCTGGGGCGGTTATTTTTTTGTCTTTTTATCAGAAAGCATAACAACAAGTGTTATCACTTCAACTAATACCAATGTATATGTAAGAAGATCTGAAAAAGATATCACGCCTATCACCTCCCTTCAGAAAGAAGGCTAAAGGCTAACCGCCTACCGAGAATGGTAAGTCCCAAAAAAATTATAACAAAAACCTGCAGGTAAAACAACCGGAAAACCGCATAAATACTAACTAAATTGAATAATCAATCTGCAGATTACCTGCAGATAAAACAACTTTTAATCTAGGTGTCCCGGGTTCGAACCCCGGTGGGCTCATTAAGATGGGAATGGTTGAAAAACCATTCCCTTTTTTCTTTCCGTGCCTAGTGACTAGGAGGGGAACGGGCGTCTTGTGAAGAAATTCATTCTTTATTATTTCCATGTATTAATTATTGTGATTTTGAGAAACCGCATAAATGTTGGGAATGTTTGAAGGTGAGTTGGGCACTTTTGTGGCACTTGGTGTCAGGGGGAGTGATATATTTATATTGGATTTTTGTTTTTATTATTTTGATTATTGTGTTAACATAAATAAAATAATTGTTTTTTAAAATAAATTATAATTGAATTATATATTAGAGGTGGATAATGAAGGAAATTAAGAAATGGGGATTTGGGGCAGCGCCATTAAAAGAAAAGCAAGAAAATAAATATAAATATAATTTAACAGTGGTTTTGAGTTATATTCATAACATATCAACGTCAGTAAGTGAATCATTATTAAATAGTATAAGTGAAGTAAAAGGATTATTTAACAGAATAATAAAGCAAGATCAATGGGATTGGTTTACTGTAAATATGTATTTTGACTATCCTTCAAATAAAGAATTAGTTAAAATTGTATGTTTGTTGTCAGATTTGAGGCAAAATGTTAAAGAACTGAATATGTCTCAAATTGAGAAGACAGTAGAAAGGATTTTAAAAACAAATTTTACCCAATATAGTCAGAATTTTCTAGAATTTAGCAATAAATCTGATACAGATGATTATATTTATATTTTATCAAGAAAGGATAATAAAGATTTACTTAAGATAGGTATGACTACAAGGAATGTTATTAAAAGGTGTAATGAAATAAATTCTGCAACAGGTATAGTTTTTCCATTTTCACCTAGAAAGGTTTTTAGAGTTTATGATGCATCATATTCTGAAAAATTGGTTCATAAAGAATTAGCACAGTATCGAATAAGAAATGATAGAGAATTTTTTATATTATCATATTCAAAAGCCTGTGAAATGATAGAGAAAATTTTAATAGACAATAATATGATGTATTATAAGTATGACAATAAAGAAAAGTAGTAATTTGAGTATTAGTTTATAGGAGTTTTATATGAGTGATTTAAAAGCAATAGAGTATAAAAGATTTGAAGATATAAAGCATATTAATGAGAATGGTAGTGAATATTGGAGTGCGAGAGAATTAGCTTTTGCTTTAGATTATGTTCAGTGGCGAAATTTTGAAAAAGTAATAAAACGTGCAATGATTGCATGTGAAAATAGTTGACATAATGTTTTGGACGATTTTGCTGAGGTCAGCAAAATCGTAGAAGCTGGTGCAACACACAAATCTACAAGGGATTATGAATTATCAAGATATGCTTGCTATTTAATAGTTCAAAATGGTGATCCGAGAAAAGAGGTCATTGCTTTAGGACAAACATATTTTGCTATTCAGACATATAGACAAGAAGTGGCTGATCATTTCAATGAATTGGATGAGGATAATAGAAGGTTGGTGGTGAGAGGGGATATAAAGCAATGGAATCAGATGTTAGCAGAAACTGCTCATAATGCAGGTGTTATTACAAATGAAGAGTTTGCTATTTTTCAAAATGCGGGTTATATGGGACTTTATGGAGGTCTTGATGTGGATGATATTCATACGAGAAAACAATTGGAAGTGGGGCAGAAAATTCTTGATTATATGGGAAGTACAGAGTTAATTGCCAATTTGTTTAGAATATCACAAACAGAAGAAAAATTAAGAAAAGATAAAGTGCAAGGTGCTGAAAAAGCAACATCGGTTCATTATAATGTTGGCAAAGAAGTAAGAAACGCAATAGAAAAAATAGGTGGAACTATGCCAGAAGATTTACCAACACCAGAAAAAAGTATTCAACAAATTGAAAAGGAACAAATGGAAAGATTGCGTAGCAAAGCCAAAAATGGGAAACTTATGTTGGACGAATAGATTAAAAGATATTTATATTTGAAATAAAACTATGGATTTTTCAGGTGCTAGTTTAGAGTCGAGTGTTCATTAACTCAGTTGATATATGTGTTGTGTAAGAATATTTGTTTGTATATGATGCTTGAAATCACGTAAGAATAATTAAAAAAGTTTTGGGCACTTATTTCATCACTAATCATTACATAAAAATCATTACACAGGCTATCGGATCCTACTGGACTAGTGCCATAAAGGAGACCTAAGAAAGTCAGTGTTTAAGCGGTCTCACGGCTTCGAACCCCGGTGGGCTCATTGTCAAGGGAATGGTTGAAGACCATTCCCTTTTTTCTTTTCGTGTCCGGTGACTAGGAGGGGAACGGGTGTCTTGTGAAGAAATTCATTCTTCATTATTTCCAAGTGGTGTTAATGAAAAAAGTGAAAAATATCAAAATATTTACATTATTTACAATAAACAGGGAAAAGGGTATTATTATCAAAGAAATTTAGTGAATTGACCAGAATTTATCAGGCGGAAATGGAGAAGAAAATGTATAAGGTGTTAATAGTAGAGGATGAAAAGGTAATTGCAGATACACTTGCGGCTCATCTTAACAAGTGGGGATATGAGGCGGTATGTGTTACTGATTTTCAGAATGTGTTAGAGGAGTTTGAAAGAGAAAAGCCCCATATTGTTCTTATGGATATAGGGTTGCCCTTTTTTAATGGGTATCACTGGTGTACCCAGATTAGAGCTCAGTCTAAGGTGCCTGTTATATTTCTATCTTCAATGTCGGACAATATGAATATTGTTATGGCCATTAATATGGGCGGTGACGATTTTATTACGAAGCCCTATGACCTTAATGTGGTTGTGGCAAAGGTGCAGGCACTTCTTAGAAGAACCTATGATTTTACTGACAATACAAGCACAATTGAGCATAATGGCGGGGTGTTGAATTTAAATGACCAGACATTTATGTATAATAATAATAAGGTTGAACTTACTAAGAATGAATACAGGATATTGCAGTGTCTTCTTGAAAATGTAGGTAAGGTTGTAAGCCGTGACAGTATTATGGAAAAACTCTGGGAGGATGAAGCATTTGTTGATGATAATACACTTACTGTCAATGTTACCAGACTTAGAAGAAAGCTTGAGGATGCAGGGGTCAGCGATTATATTAGAACAAAAAAAGGAGTGGGATATATTATTTCATGAAAAATGTGGTGTTATATCTAAAAAGCAGAATAAAGGTTATAGTGATGCTTGTGGTAATTGCGATTGTGCAGTTTGTAGTGTTTTATCTTTATTCGGTGCCAGTGGCACCTGTTATATATTCATTGGAATTGCTGTCCTTTATGCTGGCTGTGGCAGTTGTTTTTGATTATATGGCATTTTACAGAAGGCATAAGGCGCTTAAGCACAGCCTTTTGTGTGATGAGATTTTTCAGGTTGAATTATATGATACTTCTGATGCAATAGAGGATGATTATCAGCAGCTTCTTACAAAGGTGCTTACGCAGAAGTATCAGGCTAATGAGCTTAGAGAGAAATCGATGGCAGACCTAAGAGATTACTATGCTATCTGGGCACATCAGATTAAGACACCTATATCGGCAATAGATGTACTGCTTCAGGCAGAGAATGAACCGGATAAAATTGACTTAAAGGAGCTTAAAAGGCAGCTTTTTAATATTGATTTCTACGTGGATGCTGTTATGAATTACCTAAGGCTTGAGGATATGTCCTCTGATTATGTATTTGAGGACTGTCAGGTTGAAAAAATTGTGCGAAAGGCAGTTAAAAAATTCGCGGCACAGTTCATAGGTAAGAAGATATCAATTGAGCTTAACAACCTTGATACAAATGTAAAAACAGATGAGAAGTGGCTTGGCTTTATAATAGAGCAGCTTATTTCCAATGCGGTTAAATACACCAGAAATGGCGGAAAAATCAGCATATATATGAAGGAAACCTTCAATAGTGCTGATAGAATTCTGGTTATTGAGGATAACGGAATAGGGATTACTAAGGAAGATATTCCAAGAATCTTTGAGCGAGGATACACGGGCTACAATGGAAGAATGAGTAAAAAATCATCGGGAATCGGTCTGTACCTTTGCAGGAAAGCAGCAGATAAGCTGGGGATTTCTATTGCAATAGAGTCAAAACTGGATAAGGGAACTAAGGTGCTTCTGGATATGACGCAGAAGTATATCTCACATGAGTAAGTTTAATAGATTCTTGTAAGATGATTTTTAATATAATACGTTGTGCAAGCTATACAATTTACGTTATTAAATATTTATCTTACAAAAATGTAAGAAAAACGTAAGCTGCTTAAATGGCAGGGAATGCAAACTCCGCGTATACTTGGCATTGTAAGAAATGTTAGATGTTTGAAACACAAGGAGGATTGTATGGCATTATTAGATGTAAGAAATTTGAAAAAGGTATACACAACAAGGTTAGGTTCTAATCAGGTTCAGGCGCTTTCTAACGTGAATTTCAGCGTTGAGCAGGGCGAGTATGTGGCTATTATGGGAGAGTCTGGTTCAGGAAAGACTACGCTTCTTAATATACTGGCGTCGCTCGACAGGCCTACAGGTGGTGAGGTTATTCTTAATGGCAAGAATACAGTGGATATTAAAGAAAAGGAATTATCAGCATTTAGAAGAAAGAACCTTGGCTTTGTATTCCAGGATTTTAATTTGTTAGATACATTTTCACTGCAGGACAATATATTCCTTCCGCTGGTGTTGTCAGGGGAGAAGTATGATAGCATGCAAGAGAAGCTTAAGCCAATTGCAAAGGAGCTGGGAATTGAGTCTATATTAGGAAAGTTCCCATATGAGGTGTCAGGTGGACAGAAGCAGAGGGCAGCGGTTGCGAGAGCTCTTATTACTAACCCTCAGATTATTCTGGCAGATGAGCCCACAGGAGCGCTGGATTCAAAGTCTACAGACCAGCTTTTAGAGCTGTTTAGCAAGATTAACGGACGTGGTCAGACAATACTTATGGTAACTCATAGCACTAAGGCTGCAAGCAAGGCGGGCAGAGTGTTATTTATCAAGGATGGAGAGGTGTTCCATCAGATATACAAGGCATCAATGACAGACGAGGAAATGTACACTAAGATTTCTGATACACTGACTGTTTTGGCAACAGGAGGTGAGAGCCTTGAGTAAAGCATTTTATCCTAAAATGGCGCTGTCTAATATAAATAAGAACAGACAGACTTATTTTCCATACATTATAACCTGCATCCTTACTATTATGATGTATTTTATGATGGGCTCAATACTTCATAATGAGAATGTAAGAAATATGAATCACGGTGATATGGTTATTGTGCTCCTGAATATTGGTATGTGGGTTACGATGATTTTCGCAGTTGTATTTCTTTTTTATACCAACAGCTTCTTAATTAAGAGAAGACAAAAGGAAATTGGACTTTATAACATTCTTGGAATGGAAAAAAGGCATATTGCAAAGATGATGTTTTATGAGACATTATTTACAGCAGTGGTAAGTATAGGCATTGGAATGCTTATGGGTATGCTATTTGGAAAGCTGATGTTTCTTTTACTGATTAAGCTTATTGGCTCTAGCGAAATTCCAGCGTTTCAGATTCCAAGTGAAGCAGTAGTTAATACTCTTGTCACAATGGCATTAGTATTTTTTGCAATTTTACTTTATAACCTGGCAAGAATTCATCTTACGAAGCCGATTGAACTTATTCACGGTGGACAGATTGGTGAAAAGGAGCCAAAGACAAAGATACTTCTTACAATAATTGGCGTTCTTACTATGGGCGCAGGCTACACATTTGCACTGACAGCAAAAACCCCATTTCAGGCTATGAATAATTTCCTTGTTGCGGTTATTCTTGTTATTGTGGGCACCTATTGTCTGTTTACAGCAGGAAGCATTGCATTTATTAAGCTTCTTAGAAAAAACAAAAAGTTTTATTACCAGACAAAGCATTTTACAAGTGTATCTGGAATGCTTTACAGAATGAAGCAAAATGCAGTTGGGCTGGCCAATATATGTATTCTTTCAACTATGGTTTTAATCAGCGTATCAACTACGGTGTCTATGTATCTTGGTATGGAGGATACACTGAATACGGCTTGCCCTAATGAGATTAACCTGAGTGCTTCATTCTACGGCGAGAAGGATACTGATATGGTTGAAAATGTTGTTGATGAGATGGCAAAAAAATATGGTGCAACCACATCTAATTACTTAGGTGTTTCTTCTATTACATTATTTTGCAATGCTAGTAGTGAGAGCGGTGAGTTTCAGGTGTTAAAGCAATCTAATATGTCAGGTGCGTATATGGATAATCTGTCGGGTTGTTTGTGTATGACGGTTGATGATTTTAATAAGTTGGAGAAGAGTAACTATAAGCTTAATGAAGGTCAGGTTATTGTTTATAAAAATAATGGCTATAAAGCTGCTAATGTAAGGCTGTCAATCGATGATGAAACAAGTACATTTAAGGTGGCAAAGGTTATTACAAAGTTAGAAAATGCACATCTTGGAATTGAAAATACTGAACAGCTTGTCCCTTGTTATGTATTCATAGTAGACAGTGAGAAGACTTTGGAGAAAATCGTTGATGCAATGCAGAGTGGTAACGTGGTTGAGAAAAGAAAAGCTGCAACCTACGATTATGTAGTTCAGTTTGATACTAATCTTACAAAAGAACAGAGTATTGCAATGAGTAGAGAACTGGATGCCCTTGACCTTGAAGGGGTTAGGATAGTTTCAGACAACAGATATGAGATGGCTGAGGAATTTCATCAGATGTATGGAGGCTTCCTGTTTATAGGAATGTTTGTAGGTTCATTATTCTTAATGGCAACTGTACTCATAATCTATTACAAGCAGATATCAGAAGGCTATGAAGATAAGGCAAGATTTGAAATCATGCAGAAGGTTGGCATGAGCAGAGCAGAAGTTAAAAAGACAATAAGAAGCCAGGTGCTTATGGTATTCTTTATTCCTCTTATAATGGCAGCAATTCATATTGTTGTATCATTTAGAATTATTAAGATGATTCTTTCAATGCTTAATCTTGGAAATGTAAATCTGTTTATGTGGTGTACTCTTGGAACGGTTCTTGTGTTCTGTGTAATATATGCTATCGTATTCGCCATTACAGAAAGGGCATATTACAAGATTGTCAGCATAGGTAATAAATAAAGACTTATGTGGTGTTAGAAATATAAATTGTCAAATTGTTTGAAAAAAATTTGAAAAACCTTAATTTCCAGCCCGAGATAGCCCTAAAGGCATCTCAGGCTGGAAATTTACATGTTATTGGCACCTTGAATCTGTGCTTCCGTCATACATATATCATGTTCTTTCGCAAATCAACGTCTTTTTCTTCTGGCTGTTCTTAAATAATAATTCCCGTACAGACATCATAACTTCATGATAGAGAAGAATAATTATATCGCCATACCTGACTGCAAAATAGTATTCCGTTAACATTTGGTCACACCTCTTCAGATTTACTGTGCAGGTACTGCATGATTTCTTCATAACTTCGTCCGCTCTGTGCTATATGCATAAATACTGGGATTGTTTGAAAGTGAGTTAGACACTTTTTCTGTACTCTATGCCATAAATCGCTAGAAAATGTAATTCAATTACAGTATTATTATAAACAACAGATACAGACAGATTCAGGAATGGAGATTACTATGGCAGATTCACAAAAAGGAAAGATTGATATGACTACAGGTCATATAATGAAAAATATTATACTGTTTGCGATACCGATTATTATTGGAAATGTTTTGCAGCAGTTATATACTACGGTTGATGCACTTGTAATAGGCAAATATTGTGGAGATACATCTTTAGCTGCGGTAGGAACGAGTTCACAGCCGGTTGAAGTATTATTATGTGTTTTTTTAGGAATAGGAACAGGTGTGTCTATTCTTATTTCACAATATACCGGAGCAAGGGAATCGGGAAAGGTTGTTTCAGTATGTGGAACTTCAATAACACTTATATATATTGTAGGTATTCCGATTGGAATTCTTGGATGGTTTGCAGCACCATATATTCTGGAATTCATGAAAGTGCCGCAGGATGTGTGGAATGCCGCATTAATATATACGAGGGTTGTGTTCTTAGGTACACTTGGTAATCTGGGTTATAATATGAATGCTGGTATTTTAAGAGGACTTGGAGACAGCAAGGCTTCATTATGGTTTCTGGTTGTGTCCTGTGTTTCTAATATAGTATTTGATTTATTGTTTGTTGCAGGGTTTGGAATGGATGTAGCCGGAGCAGCACTTTCTACAAGTATTGCTATGTTCATTTCATGGATTGTAAGTATTGTTTATATAAGAAAGAAGTTTCCGGAGATACAGTTTACATATTTGCCTAGAAGATTTTCTGGAACAATGATGAAAGCTATTCTGGCTATTGGTTTGCCCGTTGGACTTAACAATTCTCTTTATTCATTAGGACATGTTGCATTACAGACATTTAATAACTCGCAGGGTGCTATATTTATGGCTGGAGGTGCAGTAGCAGGAAGAATTACAGGATGCGCTAACATAGCAATTACAGGATTATCTTCGGCGGCCACTACATTTTCAGGACAGAATTATGGTGCTAAGAAATATTCAAGAATTAAAGAGGGACACTGGAGAATTCCATTGTGTTCAGGTCTGATTACATTAAGTTTTGGATTGCTTTTTATAATGATACATAAACCTATAATCCGTTTCTTCTCGTCAGATGAAATGGTATTGATGTATGCTAGCAGACATGTTGTTGTCATGTTACTTTCACAGTGGTTTTATGCTATCTTTAACTGTATAATATCTATTGTAAACGGAACTGGAAAGGTGCGTTATACTACAATTGTCAACATTCTTATGCTTTGGGCAGTCAGAATTCCAAGTGCCTATATTATTAGCAGATACTTTGATGGAACATGGGTAATGTTGTGCTTCCCAATCTCTTTCAGCTTTGGAATGTTTGCAATGATAGGTTATTATCTGTTCTCACCGGCATGGAAGGAAGTTATGAGAATGGCGGAAAAGAAACAAAATGAAGGTGAGAAGAATCTGGCGTAAGTAAGATTGCAGGCTTGCGAAAAGAGTGCAATAAGATTGATGAAAAAATTAAAGACCAGCAAATCATCAACATACAACTATATATAATATCTTTGATATAAAGAAGCAGAGCAAGTGCTAAGGCAACGAAAACCTTTCAGTACTTGCTCTTATTTTATCACTAATGCTTACATAAAAATCATTACACAAAATAGAGTAAAGATTTTGTGAGTTGAATAAGAAAAAATGATTGACATAACAGAATAATCTGTCTATAATCGTTCTAAAAAGAACGATGGTAAAGGAGGTCAGGATGTATTTCTGGGATAAGCATAAAACAATCACAAGCTATTATGAATTACTTTCAGGAGAAGTGTGCGACAGGTATGAATTAACGCAGATGGAATATGATATACTTATGTTTCTTCATAATAATCCACAGCATAATACAGCAGCAGACATAGTAAAGATTAGAAAATCAACAAAATCCCACGTTTCAACATCACTAAAGAATCTTGAAAATAAAGGTCTTGTTGAACGAATACAAAGTAAGGATAATAAAAAGCATATTGAGATTGTTTTATTAGATAAGGCGGAGGTAATTGTAAAAGCAGGAATAAACGCACAGAAACAGTTTGCTAAGGATGTTTTAAGTGGCTTAACAGAAGAAGAAAAGCATATGTGTATAGATGTGTTTGATAAGATCTGCAAAAATGCAGAAAAATATTTAAAAGAGTATAGGGAGCAGAACTAGTAATGAAGCAGAACAATTATAAACCACAGCTTCCAGATGTTATGGAAGCAATATTTGATGCAGCATATCTTATATTTGATCTTGTTGCTGCAATATTATTTTTTATATATTCAAATGGGGATATGTTATTTATTCTTTATGGAATATTAACATTAACACTTTGCGGAGGAGATGCATTTCATCTTGTGCCAAGAATTATCAGAGCAGTATGTGGAAGTAGTGATAAGATAAAGAAACAGCTAGGAATTGGATTGCAGATATCTTCTATTACAATGACAGCTTTTTATATTATTTTGATGTATATCTGGAAATTTACATTTCCAGGGTTTACAATACCAGTAATAATTGAGGTTATAATATGGATATCAGCAATTGTTAGAATTGTAATATGTATGTTCCCACAGAATAATTGGTGTACAGATGAGGGAAATATGAAATTATCCGTTATCAGAAATTCAGTCTTTGCAGTTACAGGTATAGGAGTAATTATTCTATATTTGATTTCAGGAAATGCTTATGGATATCATCTGACAAGGATGGTAGCAGCAATTATTATTTCATTTGGATGCTATATACCAGTAACCTTATTCAGCAAAACTAAACCAAAGGTTGGACTTTTAATGATTCCGAAAACTTGTGCATATATGTGGATTATAGCTATGGGACTTAAGCTTTTGTTTTAGAATTATGTGGAGCAGCTCTGAGGCATCACTAAGCGGTAGAATTTACGTTCATTGTTCATATTATTACAATTATAAATATAACAAAATATTATCATATGGAGGCATAACATTATGATGGAAATTAAAAAGTTTGTAGAGCTTATGACTGGAGAATTTGATAACAAAGAACAGTTTATGGAAATGAAGGAGGCTGGTAAAAGCTTTCCGTATGCACAACATATAAACACAGTCTGCAATGATAAAATAAAAAATATTCCAGAGGATTTTAACGGAATATTTGTTGTAGAGGAAAGTTATTATGAAACAGATGGAAAACGTCATGCGTCACCACATTTATTTCTGATTACAGATAGTAACGCTGGAGTTATACTTTCTTCTTATGAAATTCCTGCAGGAGAAGACAAGAATACATTTTCTTATAACTCAATGAAGAGTGTAGATTATAGTGAACTTAAAAAATCTGAGAAGTTTACGCCAGCATTATATAAGGAAAATAATGGAAGCTGGGAGGGAGGAAGCGTAAGCCAGTTTACACCAGTTATGATATTCAGATTATGGGAGCGTTTTTCAGAAGCTTGTCTTGAGGTATCAGAAAGCATGGAGGTGAATGGAAAGAGAACCTTCGGATATGATGTTCCTATTATTTATAAGAGAGTATAGAACAATTGGACTGCCAGCCAGGATATAAAGCACAGTATTTAATATTACCAGTGGGATAGTTTATTTGTATGATTGGAATTTAAGAAGCACTATAAGGCACAGTATTTAGTATTGCCAGCCGGATTATCCTGCTGGCAATTAACTGGCAGTGGTGCAAGGTAGTTATTCTGTAAGTTCCTTCATAAGTGAGTGTACAGTTGTAATCTCATTTATCCGGCCAACATTGGCGCCGCAGAAGATTAAGCCATTATCCACATCTCCCTTTACAGCATTTATAAGAGCTTTTGTAATACAATATGGAACCTTTGCAGGGTTACATTTTTCAAGACAATTGTAACATTTGGAAATTGGAATTCTTGAATTGTCAAGTTGTTTAATAAATGCATTGCGAAGAGCTCTTCCAGGCATTCCGACAGGACTTTGGATGATCTGAACGTCTTCTTGTCTGGCATTGATATAAGCCTGTTTATAAGCAGGTGATGCATCACATTCTTTAGTAGCAACGAATCTGCTTGCTATCTGTACTCCATCAGCCCCAAGCTTAATTGCATGAATAATATCCTGTTTATCGAATATTCCTCCTGCAACAATAACAGGTATTTTTTTGGAGTATTTATCTTCATATTCTTTTTTACATTCTATAATATTAGTTATTTCATTATCGAAATCAAGTGAAGCTGTATTGTTCAGCTGTTCATTAGAAAATCCGAGGTGACCGCCAGCCTTTGGTCCCTCTATTACGATAAAATCAGCGGTTCGGTCATACTTATGTGACCACATTTTTAATATAAGCTGTGCAGCTCTTTTTGATGATACGATAGGAGCTATCTTAGTCTGACAGGCTTTGTCTACAAGTGCTGGTAAATCAATCGGAAGACCGGCACCGCTGATAATTACATCGGCACCTGCGGCAACCGCTGCTTTTACATGTTCTTTATAATGTTTAAGTGCAACCATAATATTTACGCCAACAAGTCCATTACCACCGGCAATTTCTTTAGCTTTGCGGATATGCTTCTTTATTGCTGCTAAATTGCAGCCGGCCTGATCATATTCAAATGCATCATCATCATAACCAATCTGGGCAGTTGAAATAATTCCGACTCCCCCCTCCTTTGCTACTGCACCTGCAAGACCGCTTAAGCTGACACCAACACCCATGCCACCTTGAATAATTGGAATTCTTGCTGTTTTATTACCAATATGTAATTCGGGAAGCTTATATTTATTTGTACTAAGATTCATATTAAACCAATCCTCATTTCTATGTATATATTGTTGGAGTATACAAGAATTATTGAACCATTATCACAATGTTTTGATACTCAAACTATTGTGATAATAATACATCGTGGCAGAGATGTCAAGATTTTATTATTAACAATACTTCTTGATATAGTATTTAAAACTATGAAGATTAATAAAATTCACTATAAAGTATCAAAAATACCATTCAACTCCAAAATCCAACCGAATACCGAAGGGTTATATATATCTTTCAAATGGCTGGATTACGGTAGATAAAATACTCACATTTACGATTATTTTTGTTGCTATTTTTGTTATAATATGGTTATGTATCTATATACCAATAAGAATTAAAATAGCCAGGATTAATAAAATATTTAGTTAGTAATGTATACACAGATATAAAATGCCTGGCACATAATAGAAGAAAGGAAGCCTGTTACAATTACATTATTATAATATATTTAGATATGTTGGATATATTAGATATGCGGATATATTGATATGTTGTATACATTAAAAGTGTTAGATATATTTGCTCGATTATATTAGTGATAATTAATAAGACAGGCTGTATAAAAGACTATGGACAAAGTTAAGAAGCATACAATACGTGTCAGGTATGTAATATTATCTGTGATAGGTTTTGTTCTTGCTGTGATAATAGGAATAGTTACGATTGCACTTGTAAGCTACAAAAAGCAGCCGAAGCTTACAGATGGTGAGAAACAGGAATTAGATAACACGGATCTTTTAAAACGCCAGACTAGTCCTGAGAGAGCCAAGATAATAGAGGATAATAATGATGCGTTAAAAGAACGTATAAGAATGATTAGCCAGGCAAAGGAAGAAATAATACTTTCAACCTTTGATTTCAGGTCTGATGATAGTGGAAAGCTTATATTAGGTGCACTTATTGATGCGGCAGACAGGGGAGTATCGGTTAATGTTATAGTTGATGGAGTGTCAGGTTTTCTTAGAATGAGGGGCAATGCGTATTTTGAGGCACTTGCGGCTATGCCAGAGGCAACAGTTAAGATATATAACAAGGTCAATCCGTTAAAGTCTTATAAGTCAATGGGAAGACTGCACGACAAATATATAGTTATAGACAGGCAGAATTATATTCTTGGTGGACGTAATACATTTAATTATTTCCTTGGAGATAATGAGGGACATAAGAATTATGACAGAGATGTGTTAGTATATTGTGCCAAGACAGATGAGAACAGTTCGGTCAACCAGCTTATAGACTATTATGACAGCGTGTGGAACTATAAGGAGAGCAAGACTCTTTTATCAAGCAGTAAGACTTCTTATAAAGAAAAGATAGCTGCAAAGGACAAGGTTAAGACAGCAAAAGATGAGCTTTTAGCAGGTTATGAGGCATATTGTGCTGATAATCAGGAGTTCGTAGACAATACAGATTATGCCAGTGAGACAGTGGAGGTCAACAGCATAGCACTTCTTAGCAATCCGATAGATTACAAGGTAAAGAAGCCGGTTGTGTGGTATCAGCTTGTAAGGCTTATGAAATCGGCAGATGCTAAGGTGAAGATACATACACCTTATATAATATGTAACGATTATATGTATGAAGGACTTACTGAGGTATGTGATAAGGTAGAAAATGTATCTTTGATGACTAATTCTATTGGTAATAATGGTAATCCATTTGGCTCGGCAGATTATTATGTTAATAAAGATAAAATACTTAATACCGGGCTTGAAGTATGGGAGTACGAGGGCGGATATTCTTATCATGGAAAGTCAATACTTATAGATGATAATATATCGGTCATTGGCTCATTTAATGTGGATATGCGAAGCGTCTATCTGGATACGGAGCTTATGCTTGTAATTGACAGCAGGGAGATTAACAGCCAGTTAAATGAAGCTATGGAGTCATATGAGCATATAGCAAGAAAGGCTGATGCAGATGGAAGTTACGACAATCCATATGATGTAGAACCTGTGGAGCTTACGCCATACAGGGAAAAGAGAATGAAGCTTATCAAGAACTTTATATTGTGGACGAGATATCTATTTTAAAATACAGACATATTTATAATGCAAGATATGGAGATTAACTATGAAGATGACAACTCTGTGTTATATTGAGAAAGATAACAACTATCTGATGTTACATAGAACCAAGAAAGAAAATGATATCAATAAGGGTAAGTGGATTGGTGTTGGAGGTCACGCAGAGGGCTGTGAGACACCAGAGGAATGTCTTTTAAGGGAAGCGAAGGAAGAGACAGGACTTACACTTACAGCATATCGTTTCAGGGGGCTTATAACATTTATAAGTGATGAATGTGAGCCTGAGCTTATGTGTCTGTTTACCGCGAATGACTATGACGGTGAGGTAAGCATATGTGATGAAGGCGACCTTTGCTGGGTTAGTAAAGATAAAATATTAGAGCTTCCAACGTGGGAGGGTGATGCTGTATTTTTAAAGCTTCTGCTTAGTGATGAACAGAGATTTTTTACAATAAAGTTAAGATATGAGGGTGATAAGCTCATTGAAAAAAATGTACAGTTTTATTAAGAAAATGTATACATATGCCGATATACATTAAGCTACGGAGAGCACATTTATTCAATGGATTGATTGCTGTTGGATAAGTGTGTTTTTTTATGCAGATTTATTTTACTTACCACTTGGACCGTACAGGAAAGTGGAGCGGCTGTGACTGACTGAACAGCGGCAGAAAGGAGAAAAATGGATATTAGTACACAGACATTCAGAGAAAGCTATACTGATTATTACAATCAGAAGATACTTGCTAATGAAAATGCTGATGAGAATGACTGGCGCAGTATGTCTGATAAGCAGTGGGACAAAATGCTTGACGGAATAGACGACTACGTTGATGATTTCAAGGAGAACTTAAAGAGGCTTAAGGAGATGCAGGATAAGGCGGCAGATAGAGCGGCGGCTGGTGCAAGGTCAGATATGAGGGCTAATGCGGCGGCAAGTGCGGCACTTAGGACAGCGGCATATGGTTTTGTGTCACAGACAGTAGCAGGTGATGATACATCTGATAAGGCTGATTATGAGCTTACAGATGGACTTTTTCCAAGTGACCCTGAAGAAACTAAGGCTGTGAATATGTCTAAGACACAGGAAGCACTTCTTACAGGTAATACAAGTGCGGGAATATCTGGTACAGAGAGTACAAGGGAAACTGCAAGCACAAGTGATGATGATGAAAATGTAACGTGGTATATAACAGTATTTTCAGAGCAGGGCATTTCCTGTGCTTCATTTGATAAAGACGGCAATAAGACAGAACTTTGGGATATTCCGTATAATAACAGCAGTGATTATAAGAAGGTATTAGATTTCTTAGACAGATTTGAGAAGGATGCTAACCTGAAATTTTCCAGTGATAAGCAGTTCTGGGTAGATTTTCTTGCTGGAAATATTGATGTGGACAAGATAGTTAAAGAATACAGCGGTGATTAATATGCTTGAGGTAAAGGAATTACAATATTTTGTCGTGTGTGCAGATCTTTCGTCTTTCAGCAGAGCGTCAGAAGTATTGTATACAACACAGCCCAATGTCAGTAAGGTTATAAGAAGTCTTGAGGAGAAGCTTGGCTTTGAAGTATTTGAAAGGGATAACAGGGGCATTAAACTTACAAGGCGTGGCAGACAGGCGTATGAATATGCTGGAAAGATATTAGAACAGGAACGCCAGCTTGCACAGATATATAAGATTGATGACAGGGAAGAATTCAGCATATCAAGCAATCCAAGTTCGTGGGTGGCGCGATGCTTTACGGATTATTACATCAAATATTCTGATGAGAATGTCAGATATAATATAATGGAGGGAAGTGTCAACAGCGTTATTGAGCGTGTTGGAACGGGGCTTGATGAATTAGGCTTTATATTCTTTATGGATAACCAGCTGCAGCAGATTGAGTATAAGCTTAAAAAGCATAATCTTCAATTTGTTAAGCTTAAGGATAATGAGGCTTATTTATATTATGGCAATAATGAAGCACCTAAGGATAAAGATGTTGAGAGTTATCTTAAAGATAAAATGCTTGTTCAGTGCTACGAAGATGAGTTTGCCCTTAATCATTATTGGGATAATATAAGAAAAGATGATGAGGAATTTAACAAACACGTTGCTGTTATTACTAATAGTGATTATGTTATGAATTATATGCTGAAATATTCCAGGCTGTGTAATATAAGCAGCAGCCATTTCAGCAAACAGCCTAATTTTGATGGTATTCCATTATATGATGACACAAGGAAAGTGTTATTTGGATATATCAAAAAATGTGACGAAGCAGTAAGTAGGATTGGCGAGCAATTCTTAGCATTTGTAAGGGAGGAATTAAAGAAATAAATATCTGATAGTGAAGCTGTAATATATACAGCGTGATTATTTAAGTAGATTTAATTAATATAGGTATAACAGAATGGAATGACACGATTAAAAAATAATTGTGCCATTCCATTTTTATTGTTATACTAATCAGACAATATAAGACTATTAGAAAAGGTATTTATGAAGAAGTTTATAATAAAGCGTCTGGTACAGCTTATTCCTATTATTATAGGCATTACACTGCTGTCTTTTCTGCTTGTAAATGTAAGCAATACAGATGCAATAGATATGTTAGAGGCTAACAGGGGAACGGCTATATCAGAAGAACAGAAGAATGAATTAAGAGAAGAACTGGGGCTTGACCAGCCAGTCATTGTCAGATATGTTGTGTGGCTTAAGGGCGTTATTACAGGCAATATGGGTAATTCCTATATATCAGGAAAGCCCGTGTTTGCAACATTTATATCAAAGCTTCCAGCGACTATATATTTATGTGTGGTTTCAATATTATTGACACTTATAATATCATTGCCACTTGGAATTATTGCGGCAGTTAATAAGAACCGGTGTATCGATTATATTATCAGGTTATTAAGTTTCTTAGGCAATTCAATGCCTAATTTTTTTGCCGCCATAATGCTTATATACATATTTGCACTGAAGCTTAATTTACTGCCGGTTATGGGAATGAATGTAGGAATTAAAAGCGTGATACTGCCAGCAGTTACCCTCGCAATAGCAATGTCGTCAAGATATATAAGACAGATAAGGACGGCTGTGATTAATGAATTACAGAAGGATTATGTGCAGGGTGCTATAGCAAGAGGTGTTGGCAGATTAAAGATAATTACAGGAAGCGTACTTAAATCAAGCCTGCTTACAATCATAACACTGCTCGCATTATCAATAGGTTCACTGCTTGGTGGAACAGCTATTGTTGAGAGCATATTTATGTGGGACGGAGTAGGGAAAATGGCGATAGATGCAATTACGATGAGAGATTATCCGGTTATACAGGCATATGTGATATGGATGGCAATTATATATGTAGTTATTAATCTTATAACAGATATAGTATACCATTATCTCAATCCAAGGATACGTCTGGGAGATTGTTATGAAGATTAAGAAAAGAACAGAAAATGTCAATAATAACAGACAGCGGTTGATATTCAGAGGGAAAATTAATAAAAGCAATACAAGCTTAATTATATGGCTTATATTTGCATTATTAATAGTGCTTATAGCGGTATTGGCAGATGTGATTGTTCCATATGATCCTTATGAGCAGGATTTGTCAGCCGCACTTATGCCGCCAGATAGTCATCATCTGTTAGGAACTGACCAGTATGGGCGTGATATGTTATCACGCGTCATTAAAGGAGCAGGAATATCGTTGTCATCATCATTTGCACTTGTTGTGATTATAACGTTAACAGGCTGTATTGCCGGAATAATAAGTGGTTATTACGGTGGAATTATAGACAGCATTATAATGAGGCTGTCAGATATATTTCTTGCATTTCCGGGGCTGGTATTTGCAATTGCGGTTGCAAGCGTAATGTCAGGAGGGTTAGTAAGTGCTGTTATTGCACTTGCACTAATATCGTGGCCCAAGTATGCAAGAATAGCAAGGGCAGAGGTGCTTGCCATAAAGAATGAGCCATATATACAGGTGGCAAGGATGTCAGGACTTAATACCATAAGAATATTAATAAAGCATATTATACCTAATATTGCAGATATGATTATAGTAACAGCGGTTCTTGATATTGGAAATATGATGATGGAGATTGCTGGGTTGTCATTCTTAGGGCTTGGAGCAGAACCTCCGCTTGCAGAGTGGGGACTTATGGTAAGTCAAGGCAGAAGCTTTATGCAGACAGCACCGTGGGTTGTTATAGCACCGGGGCTGGCAATATTTATTACTGTACTTGTGTTTAATATGTTAGGAGATACTTTAAGTGATATTACAGGCAGACAATAAGGAAAAATTGAATAAAAAGGACATAGATAGTGTTAACAGCACTCAGTTAAATATCAGTGGTTTATCTGTAAGCTATTCTGACAGCACAGTATTGGAAAATGTAACGTTACAGCTTAAAAAAGGTGAGATATTAGGGATTGCAGGTGAATCAGGAAGCGGAAAAAGCACACTTATTAAAGCCATAATAGGACTTCTTCCTAAGGAGGGGTATATAGACGGTGGTGTAATAGAATATAACGGAGTGGATATAACTGGTAATGAAAAGTGTCTGAAAAGTTTAAGAGGCAGTAACATAGGTATGATATTTCAGAATACCGAGAGAGCAATGTGTCCGGTAAGAACAATAAAGAGCCAGCTTTATGAGAGCATTTTCAGTAATGAAGCCGTAAAAGATAAAAGAAAGGCAAAGCGTATAATTGATGAGAAAGCAGTTCATATGCTTGAACAGATGAATATTAAAAATGCTATCAAGGTTCTTAACAGTTATCCGTTTGAGTTATCAGGTGGAATGAACCAGAGAGTTGGAATTATGATGGCTATGCTTATGAAGCCTGATTTGCTGCTTGCAGATGAGCCGACAAGTGCATTGGATGTTATAGCACAGAGGCAGGTTGTGGATATCTTTAAAGACATAAAATGCAGTGGAGATACTTCAATGATTATCGTGTCGCACAATATAAATGTTGTTAGGGAGCTTGCTGATAAAATAATTGTTATGAAATCTGGCAGGATTGTAGAATACGAAGATACAGAGATAATTATGAATTATCCAAAGCAAGAATATACGAAACAGCTTATATCGGCTGTTCCAGTGTTAAGACGGGAGTGTGCTGATGAGTACAATATTAGAGCTTAATAATATTAAAAAGGCGTATGATGTGAAAATGGCTGTAGATATAGACAAGCTGGTTATAGAAGAGGGCGACTGTGTAGGACTTGTTGGGGAAAGCGGTTGCGGAAAAAGCACGCTTGCTGGAATTATAACGAATACAGTTAAGTTATACAGTGGTTCAGTAATCTTTAAAGGTGAAGATATAAGTAGATTCAATGCCCGTAAAATGAGGGATATTTATAAGAATATGCAGATGATTTATCAGTCACCTGTGGCTTCATTTGATCCTGAATATACATTAGGAAAAAGTGTTGCCGAAGCATTAAGAAATAATAAGAGTGATAATCTTGTGTCGGAATTGTTTATAAGTGTTGGACTTTCAGCGGAATATGTTAATAAATATCCAGGACAGGTGAGCGGTGGCGAGTGCCAGAGAGCGGCAATAGCGAGGGCATTGGCTGTGAAGCCGGAGTTTCTTATATGTGATGAAGCTACAAGTGCACTTGATGTTACAGTGCAGAGTCAGATAATTGCACTTATTAAGCAGTTGCAGCAAAGCAGGAAAATGACAGTATTATTCATAAGCCACGATATTGCACTGGTAAGCCAGATATGCAATAAGACAGCTGTTATGAAGGACGGGAAAATAATAGAGTATTCAGACACAGATAATATTATCAACAGGCCGGAAAAGGAATATACAAGGCTTCTTATAAAGTCGGTACTTTAAATATAAGAAATATATAAGATGAGGTATATAAATTATGAACAGATTAAAGATAAATAAAATGAAGAACAACAGGATATGCATATATAAATTAAAAGAAATTATAATGAAGAATAACAGAACCGGAATAGATAAATTAGGTGAAAGCAGAATGAATATAGATAGATTAAAGCAGAATATAATAAAATTAGCAGGAATTATACTTGTAATGGCAGCTGTATCAGGTATTGCCGGCTGTGGGAAAAGTACAGCTTCCACAGAGAAAGTATTCTACTATGGAGATACAACATTTAACGCAGAAAATGATGAGACAGATGTCAACCCACATAACGGATATTCAGGCTGGGCGTGCATAAGATATGGCGTTGGAGAGACACTTTTTAAATATTCGGATACAATGGAATTAGAGCCATGGCTTGCTGAAAGCTATGAGAATGTAGATGAGCTTACTTGGAAGATTAATTTAAAAGATGGAATTACATTTACAAGTGGAAGAAAGCTTGATGGTGATGCTGTTAAAGAATGTATAGAACATCTTGTTGCGGTGCATAAAAGAGCAGCAGGGGATTTGAATATAGAGAGGGTTGAGGCAGAAGCTGATACAGTCATAATAACAACAGCCAAGCCTGTGCCAGCACTTATTAATTATCTTTCTGACCCTTATGGCTGTATTATTGATATGCAGGCAGGAATTACTGATGAGGGTAATGTATCAGCGACAGGACCTTATATAGCCGAGGAGATTGTGACAGACTCAGGACTTACACTTGTTAAGAATCAGAATTACTGGAATGGAGAGCCTAGGCTTGATAAAATAATTGTTAAGACGATAAGTGATGGTGATACTCTTACAATGGCATTGCAGTCAGGTGAACTTAATGCGGCTTATGGTCTGCCATATTCAAGTCTTTCGCTGTTTAATAACAGCAATTATACAATATCATCAAGTGAAACTTCACGTTCGTTTTTTGCACAGATGAATTATGCTAATGTCAATTTGCAGGACAGTAATGTAAGAGCTGCAATTGCTATGGCAATTAATAAGAAAGATTTTACTAATGTATTATTAAAAGGTAATGGAACGTTGGCAGAAGGACCATTTCCAAAAGATTATACATTTGGTGACAGCTATGTTAAAGCCGCAGAGTATAATATTGATAATGCCAGACATTTATTAGCACAGTCGGGCTGGAAGGATACAGATGGTGATGGATATGTTGATAAAAATGGAGAAAAGCTTACATTAAGGTGGCTTACATATCCAAGCAGACAGGAGCTTCCTTTGCTTGCAGAAAATGTTCAGGCATCATTAAAGCAGATAGGAATAGAGGTTAAGATTAACTGTACGGCTAATCATCTTGATTATGTTAAAAAAGGTGAGTGGGATATATATGCCAGTGCCTTTGTATGTGCACCCACAGGTAATCCTGAATATTTCTTTACAACACACTGTCTTAAGAATTCGTCAAAGAACCGTGGTGGTTATTATAATGAACAGCTTGAACAGCTTGAAGAACAGCTAAGTACTACATTTGATATAGAAGGCAGGGAACAGCTTGGAATAAAGATGACACAGATAATACTGGACGACAATGCTTTTATATTTGCATCGCATCTTAAAATGTCAATTGTTTCAGGGAGAGGTGTGAGCGGTTTAACTGCACACCCATCAGATTATTATGAGATAACTGCAGAGCTGGATATGCAGTAATATGCCTATAAGAAATATGTAACGGATTATGAAAGAAAATAGATTATGATACAGGATAAAAATAATATAGAAGAAAAAGTTGTAGACTACTGGACTAAGCGTGTGGCAGATTTTTCAGATGTCAGGGAGAATGAGCTTGACAGTGGGTTAAGCCGTGAATGGGTTGATAACATTATGCAATATATAAGTCCGCTTATAGATAATGGACAGAATGTAAGGGTGCTTGATGTTGGAACAGGTGTTGGATATTTTGCGATACTTCTTTATGGCAAAGGACTTCAGGTTACGGGAATAGATTTAACACCGGATATGATAGAAAGGGCTGAAGTTCTGGCTGACAGGTATGGGGCAGATGTTAATTTCAAGGTTATGGATGCTATGAATCTGGAATATGAAGATGCAAGCTTCGATGTTGTTATAACGAGAAATCTTACATGGACACTCCCTGATGTGGATAAAGCCTATAAGGAATGGCACAGAGTGTTAAAAAAAGGCGGCGTGCTGTTAAATTATGATGCGAATTATGCCAATATGAAGAATCTGGATGCAACGCTTATTGATGATGATAAGAAAGAAGAACCATACGGACACCAGGGAATGACCTATGCACTTGAAGCAGAAAATGCGTATATCACGAAAGCAATGGATATAGGAAGACACCAAAGACCTGAGTATGATATAGCTTTATTAGAAAAAAATGGATTTAGTAATTGCAGTGCAGACAAAGCCATAGGTAAGAAATTATTGAAAGAAAAGGACATCAAAGAAGCACCAATGTTTCTTATAACTGCATATAGATAAATTATCTATTGCAATCTGCATAAGAATGAGGTATATAATTCATAAGTGAAATTTTTACAATTATTATATTAATATATCTGCTATGTTAATAGCGTCAACAGAATACAAGATTGACAAAGGCGTCTAATTCCAGTGAATTAGGCGCCTTTTCTGTATGTATTTTTTACTATGGCAATGGTGAAAGGAGAGAAAAGTTATGAAGAAGAAGTTATTATCGTTAATGGTTGTAATGTCACTTGTGGTTTCAATGACATTAGGAGTTACAGGTTGTGGAAGTAAGAGTTCCGATTCAGACAAGAAAGTATTGAAGGTAGCATTTGAATGTGCATATGCACCTTACAATTGGACACAGGAATCACCAGAGGTTGGTAATGGCAAGCAGGCAGTAAAGATTAAAAATGCAGATGGATATGCATATGGATATGAAGTTGAGCTTGCACAAAGAATTGCAGACGAACTTGGTTATGAATTAGAGGTATACAAGATTGAATGGAGTTCAATACTTATGGGACTTCAGGATGGATCATATGATGCAGTAATGACTGGTGTATGCTACAGTCCTGAAAGAGATGAGACATATGATTTTTCAACACCTTATTATAAAAGACAGATTGTTGGTGTTGTAAGAGCAGATAGTGAATATGCTAATTATACTAAGCTTTCACAGTTTGCGGGTAAGAATACTAAGTTAACAACACAGATTGCAACTAACTATGTACCTTACAAGGACGAAGTACCTGGCGGTGTAATTGCAACAGACTATGAAACATCATCAGAATGTTTTCTTGCAGTACAGAATAAGACAGCCGATATGGTTATACTTGATTACACAACATCAATATCAGCACTTTCAACTATGAATAATTTAAAGATGCTCAATCTTGATTTCACAGAGCCAGAGGGTGCATCGAATGACTGCTGTATAGTATTCAGGGAAGGTGATCCAATGAGAGATACAGTTCAGGAAGCACTTGATAAGCTTAACTGGAATGACAAGGCTGAATTTGATAAGTTAATGGATGAAATGGTTAAGTTACAGCCATCATCTAACTAAATAAGACTAAAGTAATAGTTGATAATTAATCTGACAAAGTACTACATAATAGTTTAACCTTATAAAAATAATAAAAGTCCACAGACTTTCCTGTCAAAGGCGGCAGGACCTTACAGGGGAAGTCTGTGGCTTTTTTATGTAACAGGAAATTTCGATAGAATCCCCTATTACATAAAATGCACTATGTGCCTATAATGCACATTCCTTTTTATAATTAAATGTATGGGAGGTAAAGGTATGTATAGTTCAATAGTGGCATTAGCGGCCAATACGCCAGGTGCTGATGGAACACTGTTCCAATGGAGCTGGTTTATATTTAATAAATACTCAACACTATTTTTAAAAGCTACATGGGTAACACTTTATGTGTCACTTATAGGTACAATATTAGGATTTATTCTTGGTTTTGCAGTAGGAATAATCAATACAGTACAGATACATAAAGAAGACAATATAGTAAAGAAGATCCTGATAAGAATATTAAAGATAATTGTAGTTGTATATGTTGAAATATTCAGGGATACCCCAATGATTGTTCAGGGAATGGTTATTTACTATGGCTTAAGACAGAATGACATAATGATAACTTCAATTATTGCAGGTATTCTTGTTACAACACTTAATACCGGAGCTTATATGGGTGAAACAGTAAGAGCAGGTATTAAGTCAGTAGATGCAGGACAGGAAGAAGGAGCACTCGCTATGGGAATGTCACATTTCAAGGCAATGCTTTACATAATCGTTCCACAGGCATTAAAGAATGTAACACCTGAGATGTGTAATACATTTGTTAATAATTTGAAGATGACATCAGTATTAAACGTTATTGGTGTATCGGAGCTGTTCCTTATGGCAAAGACAGCAGGTGGTGCATATTACAAATATTTTGAATCATATATCGTAATTTCAATCATTTATTTTGTTTTATGTTTTGTATTTAACAGAATATTTGCAGTTGTTGAAAAGAAGTTACAGGGACGAAGCGATTATGAGCTTGCAACTGAATTCCTTGATAATGAGTGATAAGCAGGCAGGAATGGAGGTTATTATGGCAGAGTCAATTATTAAAGTAGAAAATCTCGTAAAGTCATTTGGTGACCACGAAGTATTAAAAAAGATAGATTTTGAAATATCAAAGGGTGAGGTTGTATGTATTATAGGCTCTTCAGGTTCAGGCAAATCAACATTGTTACGTTGTATTAACCACCTTGAAACACCTACAGGCGGCAAAATATTATTTCACGGGGAAGAGGTTAAGAATACACAAAGTTCACTTTCCAAATACCGGTCACAGGTTGGAATGGTGTTCCAGTCATTTAACTTGTTTAACAATATGACGGTATTAAAAAACTGTATGTTTGGTGTACAGAAGATACTTCATCTTAGCAAGGAAGAAGCTAAGCTTAGGGCTATAAAGCATTTAAGAGAGGTTGGAATGGCAGCATATATCAATGCCAAGCCGGCACAGTTATCAGGTGGACAGAAACAGAGAGTTGCCATTGCAAGAGGTCTTTGTATGAATCCGGAGGTGCTTTTATTTGATGAACCTACCTCAGCACTTGACCCAGAGATGGTAGGAGAAGTCCTTAATGTTATGAAAGAGTTAGCAGATGAGGGACTTACAATGATAATTGTAACCCACGAGATGGAATTTGCAAAAAATGTATCAACAAGAACAATATTTATGGATAACGGATATGTTGTTGAGGACGAAAGTCCGGATATATTATTTACTAATCCTAAGAATGAACGAACAAGAACATTCTTAACAAGATATATGGAAAGCGGCGTAAAGAAGGGTGCTTAATAATTGAAATTTAAGTAACAGTGGAATATATGTAACAAAGTGAGCAGGCACTAACTTGATATGCACAGGAAACGTATGTAGAAAAGAGGATTATTATGGATAATTTGGTTATTACAGTAGCAAGAGGCTTTGGCAGCTGTGGAAAAAGAATTGCCAAGCAGATAGCAGATGATTTGGGAATACATTGTTATGAGAACAGAATACTTATGCTCGCCTCTCAGATGAGTGGACTTGATGAGGAAGTATTTGCAGAGGTTAATGAGAAATTGAGAAGCCAGAATGTATTTTCGGCATTTCTTAAAGGACTTCCAATGCAGCGTTCTCCTAAAGTAGAGGACAGGAAGTTTGTATCAGATGAGAAGTTATTTGAGTACCAGAAACAGATTATAGAGCAGCTTGCCGATACAGAAAGTTGTGTGATTGTCGGAAAATGTGCTGACTGGATATTAAAGGATAGACCTAATGTTATAAGCCTTTATATTGAAGCACCACGAAGATTTACACTTAAAGAGATTATGGACAGAATGGGTGTTAATGAAGCCACAGCGGCAAGGTCAATTACACAGACAGATAAATACCGTGCAGAATATTATGAACATTATACAGGCGGCAACTACTGGACTAACCCAGTGAACTATGATCTTACTATAAATACGGAAAGAGTGGGATTTGAGGGTGCTGTAAAGCTTGTTGAAGATTATATAAAGATAAAATATCCAGATTTTAATATAAAATGCACTAATACAGGAAGCACACAGGAAGCTTAATAAAAAGCCTGAAGTTAAGTGCACATAAGAAAGAAGGTGTTACTATGCAGGTTAAGACTTATCTTATATCAGAAGGTGTTAAATATACAGAGACCATAATAGAAGATGGTTATATTAATAAGATATATAAAGTTGATAATTGCAGGAAAGATATATATGCAATTCCTGATGCCTGCATAGACATACAGTTTATATATGAAAAGGGCAGATATGTTCCATATGCGTGCGGAACACATACTAAGGTCAGTCCTGCATATATAAGTGGAAGCAAGAAAACTTTTGCAGTTAAATTTGAACCAGGTGTAATTCCAGATTTTATGAAAGAGTATATTTCGGACATAGTATGTGACAGAAAATGCCTTGCTTATATAGATGATATACAGAATATATCATCTATGCTTCAAAATGAAGATGATTTTGAAAAAATGGTGGATATTTTTATGGATAATTTCCGGTATGACAGGCATTTTGCAGATAAGAAAAATATTATTGCAAGCATAGCAGGCATTATTCATAAGGGTAAGGGTAATATAAATATTGCAAAGATAGCCGAAGAGGTAGGCTACAACCAGAGATATCTTGATCGTGTGTTTAAGGAAGCTGTTGGCGTTTCTATGAAAAAATATGCGGAAATAATAAGAATACAGAAGGCAATATATTATTTGCAGAACAGTCTTACTTATGAGATATACGAAAGGCTTGGATATTATGACCAGGCACATTTTATAAAGGATTTCAAGAAAAATACTTCACTTACACCGAGCAGGTTTGAGAGGGCCAACAGCCAGTATAAGATAGTATAGTTAATGGCAGCAGTAACATAAGTGTTATAGAAAAGAGGTAGTCTATGAGTTATATTAATAATCCAGATATCACTAAGGAAGATATATTAAAGAAAAGTTTGGCACATTGGAATGTTGGAAAGACACAGGAATGGATTGACAGGGATATGGCTATCGTTATGGGCAAAAGAGAGGGCTATTATTTCTGGGATATGGATGGCAGAAAGTTCTTAGATATACATATTAATGGTGGTACCTACAACTTAGGACATAGAAATAAAGAGATTATAGGTGCTTTAACAGATGCTATGACAGAGCTGGATATAGGTAATCACCATTTTACAGGAATAACCAAGGCACTGCTTGCGGAGCAGTTGACAAGCCTTTGTCCTGACGGACTTGATTATGCGTGCTTTTCAACCTGTGGTGGTGAAGCAGTTGACCTTGCAATAAAGAGTGCAAGATATGCTACACAAAGAAAGAGAGTTGTATCAATTCAGGGCTGTTATCATGGACATACAGGTCTTTCAGTATCGACAGGAGATGCAAGATTTAAAGATCCATTTCTTTGTCAGGGAGCACCTGGAGAATTCGTACAAGTTCCCCTTAATGATCTTGATGCAATGGAGGCAGAGCTTAAGAAAGAAGATGTAGCGTGTGTAATTATAGAATCACTTCTTGCAACTTATGGCTTCCCAATTCCAGATAAGGGCTATCTTGCAGGTGTTAAGAAGCTTTGCGAGAAATATGGAACATTGTATATAGCAGATGAAACACAGACAGGTCTTATGAGAACCGGAAAAATGTGGTGCTTTGAACACGAGGGCTTCGTTCCGGATATGATTACAACAGCTAAAGGCTTTGGAGGTGGAATATATCCAATATCAGCAACGGTTATGAACAGAAAAGCGGCAAGCTGGATGTTTGATATAGGAAGAATGCACGGTTCTACCTGTGGTAATTCAGAATTAGGCTGTGTTGTTGCGATGAAGGTTCTTGAAATATCAACAAGAAAAGAAACAGTTGATAATATTAATAAGAATGCCAAGCTTCTGACAGAAAGAGTTAATGCACTTATTGATAAATATGATGGCTTTATTACAGGTTATACACAGCGTGGTGTAATTATGGGTATTAATTTTGACTGTGAAGATGCAAGCAAGACAGTATGCAAGCCATTATTTGATAACGGCGTATGGTCACACAATTCAAGACTCCACCCTAATACATTGCAGTTAAAGTTAGGACTTTTGTGTGATGATGCATTTATGGACGAATTATTTGAAAAAATAGATAAGGGTCTTGCACAGGCATTATCAAAGTAGACAGTTTTGGAAAAGAGGAAGTTATGAATGATACGCCACAGACTTTGGAAAAAGATGTAAGAGATAATTTATTATTGCTGTATGATTTTGATAAAGATTATGATGTAAAGTTATTGAAATATTCAGAAAATGTTATATTCAAAATTACATTTAAAGAAGCTTTTCCTGTAGTATTGCGTATACACAGACCGGGGTATCACAATATAGAAGAACTGGAAGGCGAAATATTATGGATGGACGAAATCCACCGTGATACGGACGTAGAACTTCCAGTCGTATATCGTGGCAGGGATGGCAGATTTCTTCAAAAAATGACTACATTTTCTGGTGAAGAAGTATATGTTTCAGTTATATCATTTCTTGAAGGAAGCCCACTTGGTGAGCTTAAAGATGACGAACTTATAAAAGGACTTGAAAGCCTTGGAGAAATAACAGCGAAGCTTCATATGCAGTCAATTAATAGAGATAAGAGTGTTGTTATTAAGAGATTTTACTGGGATATCAACAATCTTTTTGGCGACAATAACGATGGAATATGGGGCTCGTGGCGTGATTATAAGGCTTTAACTAAAGAGCAGTACAGGATACTTGAAAAATGTACATCTGTAATGAAGGACAAACTTAATTATTATGGCAGAAGCAATGAAAAATTCGGACTTATCCACGCAGATTTACATTTTTATAATGTGATTAATAATAATGGTGTCAACCAGATAATAGATTTTGATGACAGCGGTTATGGATTTTATATGTATGATATGGGCTGTGCACTTGTTACTTATTCGAGAAATCTTACTAAGCTTGAAGGAGCGTGGGTAAGAGGCTATGAGAAAGTAAGAAAATTATCAGATGAAGACAAGAAGTTTATACCGATGTTCGTATTATTAAGGCGTATTACAAGACTTGCGTGGCTTGCGACTCATAGTGACAGTGACACAGCCAAGACTGTAGATGATGAATATCTGGATGTCACTATTGATATGGCTAAGGAGTGGTTAAAAGCCAATACCAGGGTAGCTGTTATTACGGGTGCGGCTGGCGGAATAGGCTATGGAATTGCAAAAAAATTCTTAGAGTCTTGCAAGTGATGATGCAGAGTATGTTACAGGCACAGCCAATATAATAGATGGTGGTAACATAATTCCTGAGACTAGGGTTATGGGTACAGAGTAAATAATATATTTGTGTAGGAGCTGGTGAAGTATGGTAAATGTTGTTATGACTGCACTTGTGTATCTGCTGACTATGGTGATGTCGTATATTTTAAAAAGAGCAGGGCTGTTTCATAAAGAAGACAAAAAGGTGTTGTCAAACCTGATATTTTATATTACTCTGCCAGCTTCTTTAATAAGCAGCTTCGCTGGGGCAGAAGTAAATGTATACTATGTAATAGCGATACTGCTGGGATTTCTGGTTAATACGGTTATGGTGATATCAGGACAGATAGTTTCGGCTGATAAAAGTCCTGAATTAAAGGCAATATATTCGGTTAATGCTTCGGGATTTAATATGGCCTGTATTGCAATTCCATTCTTATCAACCTTTTATCCAGCAGGTGTGCCTTATCTATGTATGTTTGATGTCGGAGATTCCTTTTATACATTGGGAACAACCTATGCAATAGGCAAAATGAGACTTAATGGAGGCAGTAAAGATAAAAATGAGAATTATGTATTAACAATTTTAAAAGGATTGTTAACATCAGTTCCATTTGATACATATATGATTATGACAATACTGTCATTTCTTAATTGCAGGCTTCCGGATTTTGTAACGATGGCAGCAGATTTCTGTGGAAAAGGAAACGGATTTCTTACAATGATAATGATAGGTGTGTCATTAGAATTTCATATGAGCAGAGAGTCTGCAAAAGAAGTGATAACACTGCTTTCAATGCGTTATGTTATTGGTATTATTGCAGCTGTGCTTATATATTGCGTACTTCCGGCACCGCTAGTTATGAGACAGACATTAGCGGCGGCAATGTTCGCATCATCAGCGGCTGTGTCAATAATATATAGCGAGAGGCTGGGTGTATCTACCGATATAGCGGCGGTGTTAAATCCGATATCTACGATACTTATGATTCCTATTATGTCGCTTGTGGTGATGGGGACTATGGGGAGGTAGGTAAATATAAGACCAGACGGACGTTGTGCGAGGGTGTTATATTACCGCTGGGCACGCTCTCGCTGCTTGTAGCCGTAGCGGACACGTAAGCG